>Ga0326728_10004560_pt1 | contig 40686 bp, 32 predicted proteins | sample MB3enrmetagenome_FD_207602 | JGI IMG/M metagenome (GOLD analysis project Ga0326728, IMG submission 207602) | Lab enriched peat soil microbial communities from McLean, Ithaca, NY, United States - MB31MN | ecosystem: Environmental > Terrestrial > Soil > Wetlands > Peat | place: USA: New York... | reverse complement strand
CCGGACGTACGCGCGAACCAGAAGGTCGGAGCCGGCCTTGGAGGCTGAATAGGGACTGTTTGGCTGCAGCGGTGAATTCTCGTCCGCGAATGCTCCGGGCTCCATGTCCCCGTACACCTCGTCCGTGGAAACATGAACGAATCGCTCGATCGCGAGGGTGCGCGCAACTTGTAAGAGGACAAAGGTCCCCGTGACGTTGGTCTCGATGACCGGGGCGGGCTCGTAGATGCTTCGATCGACGTGGGATTCCGCAGCAAAATGGACGACGATGTTGCATCCCCGCATCGCCGCCTCTACCGCGGGTGGATCGCAAATATCGCCTCTCACAAACGAGTACCGCGAGTTGCCGGCGACGTCCTTCAAGTTCTCCAGGTTGCCGGCGTAAGTCAGTTTGTCGAAGTTGACGATCTCGTAGCCCTTGTCCAGGCCGAGCACGTGGCGGATGAAGTTCGACCCGATAAAGCCTGCGCCACCGGTGACAAAGATCTTCATTGCCTCGTCCTCTCGGAAACCGCTCCCGAAGCCGCAAAACTGCCGGGCATTTTGTTCGCCCCGGTTTCTGCCACCAAGTCGTTGGCTCGAAGCAGAGACTCAAACGTGCCCGCGTCTGTCCACCAACCTTCCAGGATCTCGTACGTGAGTTTACCTTCGTCGATATAGAAGTTATTCACGTCAGTGATTTCGAGTTCCCCTCGGCCGGAAGGCTTCAGCCGGCGGATTTTCTCGAAGACCGTCTTGTCGTACAGATAGATCCCGATCACGGCGTAATCGGATCGGGGGGCCTTGGGCTTCTCTTCAATTCTGATGACCCGGTCGCCCCGAACTTCCGCGACGCCGAATCGCTGCGCGTCGGTAACCTTCTTCAAGAGGATCTTCGCGCCGTCTCTCTGCTCTTTGAATTTCACCACCGCATGGCAAATGTTGTTCTCGATGATGTTATCACCCAAAATGACGCAGATCGGTTCGCCGCCGGCAAAGTACTCCGCCAAGCCCAATGCTTCCGCGATGCCGCCTTCACCTTCCTGATAGGTGTAGTTGATATGCTTCAATCCGAAATCCCGCCCGTTTCCCAGCAGCCGGAGGAATTCTCCGGCATTCTTTCCTCCGGTGACGAGGAGAATCTCATGAATGCCGGCATTTACGAGAGTTTGGATGGGATAGTACACCATCGGCTTGTCGTAAATTGGCAGCAGATGCTTGTTGGTTACACGGGTAAGAGGGTTCAATCGACTACCCGTGCCGCCTGCCAGAACCACTCCCTTCATTCCGTCCTCCCAATCTTGGCTTCCGGCTAATACGGAAGTACGTCTTCTTCGGCCCCGGATCGTTGAGTCCGATCAATGGGAAGGAGCCGCGGTCCTATGTCGCAGCAAGTAGCCGCATCCGCCAATTTCGCGACAGAACGCCCACTAAAACCAAGCGCCGTTTTCAAATGAACCGAATCCGCTGATCCGCTTAGACGATACTTACAAGACTTACAAGCCGGTGGTTCAGCGTGCCTAGCCATCGATAGGCTACTCAAGAAATTTCCATGAGGGTAGACATAAATCGCCCGGGAGTGCCAGAGATACACCGCTTCCGGCAAGCCCTCCCGCAGCGGCAGAATTCATCCCATAGAAGGTCCCACCGCATGGCAGAGAATTGAGAAAACCCGGGTCGCTCAGTCCGTACCAGCCGAGCGTCCATCCATTATTCGTTGGGAAGACTCAGTAGGCCCCTGAGCCGGAAACCACGGCTTTGGGGGTCGCGAAGAGAATCTTTATGTCCAACAACAAAGACCACGTCTGGCAATAACGCAAGTCCAGTCGCACCATGTCGTCGAATCGCGTGCGGCTCCGGCCGTAGACTTGCCAAAGTCCCGTCACGCCCGGCCTCACTTCCAACACTCTGCGCCGATGCCAGAAATCGTACAATTCGAACTCGTACGGCAGCGGCGGCCGTGGCCCAACCAAGGACATCTCGCCGCGCAAAACGTTCCAGAACTGTGGCAATTCGTCCAAGCTCGTCTTGCGAATGAACCGGCCGATGGGCGTCACGCGAGGGTCATTTGCAATCTTGTAGACGCTTGGCGCATCCCCATGTTGCTTCTGCTCGTCCGCCTTACCGGAAATAAACTTCTTCGCGTAGTTCTGATGTATCTCGGGCTTGCAATCAACATACATTGTCCGGAATTTCAGGCACTTGAAACGAGCGCCGAACATTCCCAGCCGCTCTTGCTTGAACAAGATGGGCCCATTCGACGTCAGCTTGATGATGAGAGCGATGATCGCCAAAAGAGGCAGCAGCAGCACCAGCAAGGCAGCGCTTCCCACAATATCCATGATTCGCTTAAGGCCCATCTGGACCTTCTTATCGGTCACACGGGAATGAAGATCCGGATAAAGCTTCGAATCCGCCGACCAGTTTGGGTGGCTGGCGCTCCAGTCTTCCGGAAAGACGTGCACGGAAATGGCAATTTGGTCCGCTCTGGCGACTCCCAGATTGTCCACCAGGGTCGTACGAGTTTTATTCCGCAGCGTTTCCAAAACCTCGGATTTGTTCTCGTCGCCCACCTCAGTGAAAATCACGCCGGCCATCGCATCTTGGCGATACCACCCAATCACATCTGTCTCGCGAGTGACTTTGGCTATCGCTCTAATGGCCCCGTTCAAGGTCCTTGCTGCGGACCCGTTCTCCTTGTAAGCGTCAAGCAGCACCAGGACAAATAGCTTGCGGGACCGCTCGGCGCGGCGGCGCTCGAGGGTAAGCACAGAGTGGAACCGGCTTTCAGATAGAATCTCGGCAGAGCGACTGCCGTCCTTGCGAGACGCGGCGTTAGCGGTCAAGGCAGGAAAAACCACAGCCTCTTTGCCGCTTTGTGAGCTCGCTTTCGCTTCACGGTTTCCCATCGACGGACGCCTCCTCGCTGCCCCGCCTTCAGCACTTCACTCTGAGAGAGAACCAAACTCGCTTGCCGGACCGCTCAACCGTCCTCTGTCTGGCGCAGCACCAGGAACCAAGTTCTCGTTAGGCCGTCACTCCCTGGGGCACAGTGAAAGCAGCCAGATCGGATTGAACAACGTCAGTGGCGGTCCGAATCGGAGTGACGCACGCCCTGTCAACCTGCATCGCGACGGAACGCCGGAGCAGCGTCACCGAAACCACAATTCTCAGTTGACCCTTGAACCCAATCAGAATTCCTTCGATCCCGCTCAGCGCGCCATTGCCGATGCGCACTCGTTGCCCAAGTTCCAGATACGGCCAAGGCTGAGCCGGCAAACCGCGAGACACCAATGCCTGGATCGAACTGATCTCCGCCGGGTCCACGGCCGCAGGCGTGCGCCCTAGCCCTACGACTGAAACGACGCCCGGCGTGACCAAAATCGGAAGCCGGTTCGAAACGTCAAATCGGCAAAACAGGTATCCCGGGAACAGAGGAGCAAGCACCTCTCTTGTGCGCCTGCCATGGCACCGTTGCAACTTACAGGTCGGATACAGCGTCTCGTACCCCTTGCCGGAGAGGATGGCTGAGGTTGACCGCTCCCAGCGGGACTTCACCTGAAGCGCGAACCACTGTTGCTCTCTGGGCATCTCTGGGACCATTGAGACCATATGGAGATCGGCTTTCGTTTCCTTTGGCCGGTGCAGCGCCCTATCACCTGCGGGCAGACACAAGTCAACCCACCAACCCTCCGGTTGAGTGATAGCACTGTGGTAGGTAGCAATCTGTCTGCCACACGAGGGACGGCACGAGGACTCAATTCCAAGTTGCAACCTTCTCTAACGCACGGCAATTAAAAGGGTTATTGGAATGTCCAGATTAGAGGGACGTTTTGATACTGCCGCTCTCCCAGTCGGCGTCAACGATGGTGAAAACAATTTCCTCCTTATGCCAAAAGCTTTCCGAGCCCGAGCGGGTTCCGGAGGTGTCCACCGTCACATGCATTAGGACTGTGGAAATCTCGCTCAGTGACGCCGGTAGGGGTCTCGAAGTATCATGTTCGGAGGGGGAACCAAGCCCTTGCGCGGGGGCCCGGACTCCAACAGGCGGCGATCTCTCAAAACTCAAGCTTTGGCAAAGAACAGCGCAACTGGGGGAATCGCTTTCACAAAGGCTAGGACGTTCTCGGTTCTTTATATCCGTATGAAACTAAAAGGCTTATTTTCCATCTTGGTGTCTGAGACTAGGAAAAGATTTTCCATATTGTGGAAGCAAAAGGCATAGACCGCGAACGCACAGGATCAGAGTCAAGGTTCCTTGACCGTCAAATACGATGTTTATTTTCATGAAGTTACAAGGAGTCAAGCCTATTCTGTCTTATCTCGTAAGCGTGGTACTTGTCGTGCTTTCCTATACTCGGGGCTTTGTGCGGCCGTTGGGTCGCGTCGAGGCTCAATTTCGTTCATGTTCACATTTGCTACAACGCAAGGAACGCCGGACGGCCACCAGCCGGACACGAGTCGAAGTTCGGGAGCGATTCACGTCCCGTGCTCGAGTCCAGCCATGCGAGCCATCGAACAAACCATAGCAGACATTGCGCCGACAAACATTCCCATCCTCTTGGTTGGGGAGAGCGGGACCGGAAAAGAAATCCTGGCGCTGCAGATCCACCGGCTTTCACAGAGGAAAGCGGCAGCATTCCAGAAATGCTCCTGCGCGGCGCTGACGACCGACGAAATTCGAAGCCATTTGAAATTGAACGATGGAACAGGACACGACGGAAACTCCACAGTTGGCACGCTCTTGCTGGACGAAGTTTCACATCTCGATCCCAACTGCCAAAGAAGGCTTCTTTCACTATTGCCGGAAGAGAATGCAACGGGCATGGCACAAGAAACCTTCCCGCGCGTCATTTCAACTACCGTTCGAGACCTGGAAACTGAGATGCGGAACGGGAAGTTCCTTGCCACGCTGTACTATCGCCTCAATGGCGTGACGCTCCGGGTGCCTCCGCTAAACGAACGTAAGGAAGACATTCCTCTGCTGGCTGAGTTTTTTCTCAAAAAGTACGCCTCGCTCTTCGGGCGGCCGGCACCTTCTTTTGACTCGGCCATAGTGGACAGCCTGCTGAGGCATTCCTGGCCGGGAAATGTGCGGGAACTCGAAAATGTGGCGCGAAAGATGGTGGCGCTGGGCAACCCTCAATTGGCGCTAATGGATCTGAGGCAAGCCGTCATGATTCCCCTCGAACCGCGCCACGCGCCCGCGGCAGCCGCGCCTCGCAAACACGGACCAGCTTCACTCAAAGAGGCCTCCCGAGAAGCTTCACGGCGCGCCGAACGCGAACTCATCGCGGAATCGCTGGAGCGCAACCGGTGGAATCGCACACGCACCGCTCGGGATTTGCAGATCAGCTACAAGGCCCTGCTTTACAAACTGAAACAGCTGGGACTGACGGATTCCAGGCAGAGTTAAGAATCGAAGGTTGGCAAGGAGAACAGCAATGCGTATGACAAGACGGATGGGTCTCTTAGCGTGTTGCGCCCTCATGGGCCTTTCGTCTGGGGCGCTGGGAAGAGGTCGAGACGACAATAATCAGGGCAGCGCCGGCGGACAGGCGACTCCGCAACAGGCGGGGCCAGCGGCGGCCGACTCAAGCTACACGATTGGGGTGGACGACGTTTTGGATATCAGCGTGTGGAAAGAGCCGGACGTCTCGCGATCGGTTCCAGTGCGCCCTGACGGCAAAATCTCGTTGCCCCTCATCAACGACGTGCAGGCCGCGGGGCTTACCCCTGCCGATCTCGCGACCGAGATCACCGGGCGCTTAAAGAAGTTCCTGAACGACCCACAGGTGACCGTTATCGTTACGCAAATCAACAGCCGCCGCGTCTATGTCGTAGGCGGAGTGATTCGGGCGGGAGCCTACCCGCTTCTTCCCGGAATGACGGTTTTACAGGCGATCTCCTCCGCTGGGGGATTTACGGTCTACGCGGATACCAAAGCGATCCGCGTCGTGCGGGTTGTCGACGGAAAGCAGACGGAACTCCCGTTTGACTACCATGCCGTGCTGAAGGGATCCAAGAGCTCGGAAAACATCCTTCTTCTGCCGGGCGACACGATCGTCGTTCCAGATTGATTTGCCGGTGCGCCATGAGCCATGCGAAAAAACTCGCGATACTACTGGTCCTGACCGCTCTCGTGAGCGGCCGTGCCCACGCGCAACAGACCGGTCCACAGCAACCGGGTGCACCCGATCAGCCGCAGCCGCCGGCCAGCACGGGCCAGTCTTCTGGCAATCCCGCGGTTCAGCCCATTGCCCCTGCTGCACGATCGGTTTGGGGATCGGATTCTCCTGCCGCCGTAAACGATCCGACGGCTTACATCCCCGATAGCCGCCCGTTGAGCGGCTCCTCCGCGCTGACAGCGGGAGAACCTCAGAGCCATGTGAACATCTTTGACATGAGCTTGAACGTGGCTTTCTCCGGAGGCACCGGCTTGGTCAGCTCCGCGAATCAGTCCGTCTTCGGAACGGAAGGCATCGTGGGCGGCGATCTGAGTTACGCTCACGCATGGCGGCAGAATAGCTTCGCAGCTTCCTATGACGGTGGTGGGGTATTCTACGACCCAAGCAGCAGCGCTTTCGAAAACGGGATGTTCCACTCCCTGTCGCTTGGCGAGCAGCTTCTCCATGGGCGATGGCGGGTGCGACTCACGGATGACGCCCTCTATAGCACGAACGCCAACGTCGGCGGCGCAGGGATGGCCGGGCCGGGGCTGTTGGGTAATTTTGGCGGACCGTTCGGGGGATTGACACCGGACTTCGGCGGAGTGGGTCAAACCATCATCAGCGGCCAAGGGCGCCGGGTGAACGACACTTCCATTGCCGATGTGGAGTATGACCTCACGCCGCACTCGGCGATCACAGTCACTGGCTCCTATAACCTTCTTCACTTTTTCGATGCGGGTTTCATAGACAGCCGGAACTACCTGGGCCGGGTCGGCTACGACCTTGGAGTGAGCCCTAAGAGCACGGTCGCTTTCTACTATCAGATGGGCCGCTCGAATTACGGATTGTTCAGCACGGGCGGCACCGGTCCGGGAGGCTCTGGCACGCCACCGATCCTCTCCAATCTGACAGAGTACGGGGGTGGGGTTGGATTCTCCCACAGATTGACGGGACGAATGGCTTTTCAGATTGAGGGCGGGCCGGACCTTGAGAAGCTCTCCCCGGCATTGGGCTCGAGTTCGCCGAGCCACTGGATGTGGGACTTGGAGACCTCGGTGTCCTACGAGTTCCGGCGGTCGGATCTCTCCCTCTCGTACTTTCACGGCCCGACGCAAGGATCGGGCGTGTACTCGGGTGCGTCAAGCCAAGTGTTCAGCGGGAGCTATAAGCGCCGGGTCACGCGTTTCTTTTCGGCCGGCCTTACTGGCGGATACACGAGAAACAACGCGCTGGTCTCCGCAGTTGGTTTCGCCAATCAATACTCCAATTGGTTCGTCGGTGCGAACGCTGACCGCCAGTTGGGCCGCTCATTCGATCTCGGCATCTACTATGGCGCACTGCAGCAAACATCTACGGGTGCGTGCCCTGTGGCGAGCTGTGCGCTCCCCGGCGTGCGCCAGACTTTCGGGTTGAGCCTCGCGTGGCACCCGAGGCCGATCACGGCCGATTAGAGGAATTTCTTGCTCTGGAGGAGAGAGTAGCTAATGCTCGGACATCGCCCGATGAACGTGAATGATTACCTGCACATTCTCCAGCGGCGGATTTGGGCGCTTGCCGTGCCCGTGTTCGTCCTTCCCGTGATTGCAATCCTTGTCGCCCGCGTTTTACCAAAGCGCTACACCGCGACGACGACCGTATTGGTGGGGCAGCAGAGAATTCAGGAGTCGCTCATCCAGCCCGTGTCTCCGGATGAGATGAATCAACGTTTGGCGACGATCCAACAACAAATCGAGAGCCGGCCAAATATGCAAGCGATCATCGATCGGTACGGATTGTTCGCAAAAGACCGGTACAAGGTGCCCATCGAGGATCTCGAGGACAACTTGACCAAGCAGATCGAAATCGCGCCGATTCAGGCTCTCCCGGGGAGCAATTATCGTGGGCTACCCGGCTTCTCCATCAGTTTTACAGCCGGCAGCGCCGAATTGGCCCAGAAAATCTGCACCGACATCACGAACATGTTTATTCAGGGGAATACGAAACTGAGGCAGGTGACCTCGGAGGATACGACGGAGTTCTTGCAGAAGCAGCTCGCGGACGCGAAGGCCAGCCTGGATTCGCAGGACGCGCGGCTCGCGCAATTCAAAGAGCGCTACTCCGGCCAATTGCCGGACGAAACCCAGACCAACCTGAGCATCCTGCAAAGTCTCAGCACGCAACTCAGCGCCGTAATGGCCGATTTGAATCGTGCCCAACAAGATCGCGCCTTTACAGAGACCTTGTTGGAGCAGCAACTGGCCGCGATACAATCCACGACCGACAATCCGACGGACCTAGATACCCTGCAAAAGGAGCTTGCGGAAGCGGAGGCTCGTCTTACCGATCTGCAGTCCAAGTACACGGATGACCACCCGGACGTCAAAAAGGCCAAACACGACGTCCAAGTGTTGAAAGACGAGATCAGCGCGGCGAACCAAAGAGCCCAGGAGAACCCCGCTCCGAAAGCGACCCCCTCCCGGGCCGTCACTTCCCCGCAGATCCAGCAGCTTCGCGCGCAGATTCATCAGTATGACGAAACGATCAAAGAAAAGTCGGCCGAACAAAAGCACCTACAGGATCAAAGCGCGGCTTACCAGGCGCGCGTGAATATGTCCCCGCTCGTCGAACAGGAATACAAAGAGATCACGCGGGACTACCAGAACGCTCTGGATTTCTATAACGGCCTGCTCACCAAGAAGAGCCAGTCCTCCATGGCCACCGATTTGGAACGCCAGGAAGGCAGCGAACAATTCCAAGTGGTCGATCCGGCGGAACTGCCCCAGCGGCCCACATTCCCAAAGAAGAGTCTGTTTGCGGCGGGCGGACTGGCTGGAGGCCTCGCGCTCGGCGTGGGTTTGGTAATCGTGTTGGAGATGAGCGACAAGTCGCTGCGCTGCGAACAGGACGTCGAAGTGCTCCTGCGCATTCCGATGCTTGCGCAGATGCCGCTGATCGATACCGGCCCAGGCAAGAGTTTTCAACGGGGACCATCCGCTCCCGAACGGAACGAGTTGAATCTCAGGGCCTGAGGGACATAGTCTATGTACAAAAAGTTTTTTGGCCTGCGCGAGAATCCATTCAACGTGAATCCGGATCCGCGCTTCCTCTATCTGACGCAGAGCGCACAGGAAGCGCTGGCCTGCCTGACCTATGGCATAGACACGCGCAAGGGTTTCATCCTGCTGACCGGCGAAGTCGGAACGGGCAAGACGACGCTTTTAAACCGGATGCTCGACTGGCTTCACGAACAGCGCGTGGCTACGGCATTCGTTTTCAACCCGCGCCTGAGCGTGACCCAGTTCTTTGATTTCATGATGGCCGACTTCGGTATCCCCTGCGAATCACATCTGAAGAGCCAGATGCTTCTGCGGCTGAACCAATGGCTTCTCGATCGGTACCAGGCCGGGGAGCGCGCGGTGCTCATCGTGGACGAAGCCCAGAACCTCTCTCCGCAGATGCTCGAGGAAATTCGCCTGCTGACGAATCTGGAGACGTCCACCGAGAAACTTCTTCAGATCGTCCTGGCGGGCCAGCCCGAGCTGGAGCAAAAGTTGAATCAACCGCAACTCCGGCAGCTCCGCCAGAGGGTCACCCTCTGGGCGAAGACGCGCACGCTCACGCTGGAAGAGACCCGCGGTTACATCCACGAGCGATTGAGCATCGGAGGCAGCGGGGAGGGGGAAGCCTTCGCTCCAGAGGCGATCGAAGCCGTCTACCGCTACGCCCGCGGCATCCCTCGCGTGACCAACCTCCTTTGCGAACACGCGCTCATCAGCGCGTTCGTGGATCAGGTGAAACCGGTCAGCGCCGCGATCGTCGAAGAAGTCGCACGTGATTTCACTCTGAACGAGATCGAGCCGACGGCTCCTCCCCAGGCGCCGACTTTGGAGCAACCGCCTTTGGTCGAATCTCTGCTCCAGGCGCTGAACACCCTTGTCAATCGTATCAACCAGACGGAACGGAATCTCGAACCGGAGCGGAACAGGAAACCATGAGCCGAATACACGAGGCTTTGAAGAAAGCGCAGCAGGATCGCGCGCTGCAACAGCCGCCTGAGCAGGTGACGCTGCCCGTCACCGAAGAGGCTCCGGTATTGTCTCCGCTGTCCGTTACGCCGACTGCCCTTCCGAAGAGCGCGCCCGTCGCTTCGCCGCAGCGCGCCACATCCCAGCCTCTCACTTTCGAATCGCTCTTACAGCGCTGCGCGACCCCGCATTGGAAATTAGACCCGAAGAAACTTCTGCACTTCGGGTCCCCTTCCCACGTCCCCGGCACGGAAGAGATGCGGACGTTGCGGTCCAAGCTCTATCATCTTGCCGAGACGCAGCCCATGAAGAAGCTTCTGGTGGCGAGCGCGCTTCCCAACGAAGGGAAGACTTTTGTCGCCTCAAACTTGGCTCAGGTCATGGCCCGTCAGCACCAGCGGCGCGTGCTGCTGATTGACTCGGACTTGAGATGGTCGCGCCTGCACATGTCTTTCGGATCTCCTGTTTCGCCGGGCTTGACCGAATACCTGCGCGGGGACGCTGATGAGTGCTCCATCGTCCAGAAGGGATCGATCGAAAACCTCTTCCTAATCGCCGGGGGTACGCCCACAAACAATTCGAGCGAGTTGATCAGCAACGGCCGGCTGAAATCGCTGCTGGAACGCATGGCTCCGCTTTTCGATTGGATCATTCTGGATTCCCCGCCAACCGTCCCCGTGTCCGACGCCCGGCTGCTGGCTGCGTTTTGCGACGGCGTCGTGGTGGTGGTCCGCGCCGGGTACACTCCTTACAACCTGACGCTCAAAGCGTGCCAGGGATTTGAGCCGAATAAACTTGTGGGCGTCGTGCTCAACGGCGTCCACAGCAGCCAGAGCACGATGGCCTACCAGTATTACGGCGGTGAAACGCTTCTCAAAGAAATTGGCAGGGGTGTGAAGGAGTAATAGACCGGCGACTTGCGACTTTCAGGCCCTCCCGCTTTCCTCTTGCACCACACCCGGGCGGACAGACTGCGACCCGAGGATCACGAGAGCAGGTTGTAGCGAAAAATGCACCACAGCGTTCTCACGCCGTCTTTCCAGGTGATCTTCTTTCCTTCCGCATACGTCCGGCCCGAGTAGGAAATCGGAACTTCATAGATCCGCCAGTGGCCCTTCGCGATCTTCGCGGTCACCTCGGGCTCGAATCCAAAGCGGTCGGATTGCAAGCGAATGCTGGCGATTGTTTCGCGGCGAAAGACCTTGTAGCAAGTCTCCATATCCGTCAGCTTGAGGTTTGTGAAGACGTCGGATAACAAGGTCAGGAACTTATTCCCGACATAATGCCAGAAGTAGTGGACGCGTTGTGGACCGCCCAGGAAACGCGATCCGTAGACGACGTCAGCGCGGCCGTCGAGTATCGGCTGCAGCAAGCGAGGGTACTCCTGCGGGTCGTACTCCAGGTCCGCATCCTGAACGATCAGAATGTCGCCCACGGCCTCCGCGAAACCCCTCCGCAAAGCCGCACCTTTTCCGCGGTTGCGCTCCTCAAAGAAGAAGCGGATGCCGTCCAGCGGGAGGGATTTCTTCCCGCCTTGAACTGTTGCTTCACGCGCTCCAGACGCTTGCGCCCGGCTCCACTCTTCCAAAAGAGCCCGCGTCCCGTCGGTCGAGCAGTCGTCAATGACGAGAACTTCCTTTTCCACCTCGCTCGCTTGAACGCGCAGCAGCACTTCTTCGATGAACGCGCGTTCGTTATAGACGGGGATCACAACCGAGAGTTTCATCCAGAAATCTTCCCTCTGTGCCGGTCAACCGCGTCCTGGAGGAATCGCCGAAGCCGGCAAACGGCCCACATCATGGGCCAGCGCGCACGGGAACGCAATTCCTTTGCCGCGGAGTCTTGCTCCGCGAGTCACGGCGAGGCGGCGCGATCTATCGGCACCCTCGGATAAACTCCTCGCATCCAGCGCCACCGGATTGCAACGAGATCTCCGAACATGTGCAGGCTGTCGCGGAAGACGTGCACCTTGGTGGCCGGATCGTGAGCCCACCGGACCGGCACCTCCTCCACCCGCAAACCGTGCAGACGGCACAGAAACAGGATCTCCGGGTCAAACCCGAAGCCTTCAGTTTTCTGCTGCGAGAAGACGATACGTGACGCCTCCCGCCGGAACGCCTTGAAACCGCACTGTGTGTCCTCGAACGAAATACCGAGGATCACTCGCACGAGGCGGTTGAAGAGGATGCCCGCAATCTCTCGCAGCGCTGATTGATGCACTTCGATGAAGCGCCGATCCACGGCGCGCGAGCCGATGGCGGCATCGTGCGTTTGCAGCGCAACGAGGAGCTTATCCGCCTCTTCGATCGGCGCGGAAAGATCAGCATCCGTGAAGAGCGTGATCTTGCCGCGCGCCTCGAGCATTCCATGCCGGACACTGTACCCCTTGCCGCGGTTACCGCCGTTCAATACCAAACGCAAACCCGGCCACGTGACTTGCCGTTCTTCGACGATGCGCCGCGTCTGGTCCGTCGAGCCGTCGTCCACGACAATAACCTCGGCGCTCCCGCCCCGGGCAGCCAGAAAATCCCGGATGCGGTCCAAGGCCACCGGCAAACGCCGCTCTTCGTTGTAAGCCGGAACGATAATGGAGAGATCGAGGTCGGAAGATTGCATCTCAGATGAAAGAGTTCTGGGCGGCCATCATGCTCCCGGGATCGCCAGAACCTCCTGTGACAACGGGAGAACAATAGCCAAAGCGGCCGGATTTCCCAATAGGGAAAATAGAGAAAATGAGGGGATTGCGCCGGGGGCCGCGACCGCGCGAGGCCGGAGCAAAATCAGGAAGGCTGTTCGTTGCGAATGATCTCGTAGCGCTCGATGACCGCGGCAACACCGACGCGCGTCTCCCTGCTCTCCGGACAACGTTCGACGCGTACGACCTTGCCCACGGCGCGGATGAAAACCTCCGAGCCGCTGGTAATCTCCGCCGGAAGCGTCAAGGTGATATCAAGCTCGGCTCCGGCGTTGAGATTGTCATCGATCGTGAAGTAGACACCGCGAGTCGAGATGTCGCGCGTCTTGCCGTTGCGTTGCGCGGCCTCTTTTTCAATCGCCGCTCGAATGATGACCGGCAGCGACAGATCGTAACGCCGTGCCATACGTCGGTCTGTCATGATTGGGCCGAGCCTCCGTCATGCACTCTGCTCACAGCACCACCGGGTAACAGTCTGCAACTCAGATACCAGATTCAGCGAATTTGGCATACATCGGAAGTCCCAAATCCCGCCCTCTTTGGAACTGGCCTCACAGCAACATCACGCGATTCGCGTGGCCCTAAGTCATCTGGAATCAACCTACAAGGGCCGCTTGACCTGTTCGCGTGGTTCCCGGTGGTGCGAGATCGCCCCGCGGGTAGAAACTACCCGTTCGGCGACTGATATTATTGTATTCCCGGTTTGGGCAGAATTCCAGATAAGTCAGAAAATGCTATGCCTCGAATAGGCAATCCTTTGCACCTTCCGCCGGAATCTAGTTGGGGCGTTCTACGGGTACCAGCGGCGTGGGTGCATCCTTATCCGCTGGCGAGGGCGATTCCTTGGCAGCTGCGCGCGGGCGCCCGGGTGAACGACTGCCGCGACCCGCATCGAGATTGAATTGCCGGATCTTATAGAGGAGCGCTTTGTAGCTGATACCGAGCATCTTGGCCGCGTCCTTCCGGCACCAGTGTGTCTGCTGCAGCGCATCCGCGATCGCTTCCATCTCGGCTTCATCTTTCAGGCCGCGCACCAGAGCCTTGAGACCCTGCTCGCGAGCCGGGGCCGGTTCGTCGCGCGGAGCCGTGCGCTGCTGCGTCGCCGCCATTTCAAGCAACTCCCGGAAGCTGCCTTCGTCGTCCTCGAGAATCACGTATCGTTTCACGAAATTCTCGAGTTCGCGCAGATTGCCCGGCCACTGGTAGCGCGCCGCGGCATCCATGAGGTGTTCGGAAGGAGAGGGCTCCTCCTTCTGAAATTTCACGCTGTATTTCTGCAGAAAATGGCGGATAAGCAGCGGAATCTCCGAAGCCCGGTCGCGCAGCGGAGGAACGTTGATCGAGAGCACATTCAAGCGGTAATAGAGATCTTCACGCAGGCGGCCCGACTTGATCGCTTCTTGCACGTCCACGTTGGTCGCGGCCAGGACACGCACATCCACCTCAATCAGATGGCGTCCGCCGAGCCGCGAATACTGATGGTCCTGCAGAACGTGCAGTAGTTTGGCCTGCAAGTGCGGGCTCATTTCCGCAATTTCATCGAGAAAGATGGTGCCCTTATGGGCCATCTCGAATTTGCCCGGCTTGGAGCGTACCGCGCCCGTGAATGCGCCCTGCTCGTACCCGAACAGCTCCGACTCGAGCAATTCGCCGGGCAGCGCCGCGCAATTGACCTTGATGAACGGTAGATTGCGGCGCGTCGACCGCATGTGAATCATTCGTGCGATCACTTCCTTGCCGACGCCGCTTTCCCCGTAAATGAACACCGGCACATCCACCGGCGCGATCTGGAGAATCTGCTGGCGGATACGAACCATCTGCGGGCTGGCCGCCAAGAACGTGAGGTCTTCGCTGAGTTGGTCGCAATACTCCCGAAGGGCCTTGTTTTCCGAGCGCAGCTCTTTCTTCTGGCGGCACTTCAGCATCGCGACATCGAGTTCAGCCTTCTCGAACGGTTTCGTCAGGTAATCCTGCGCGCCCAGCCGGATCGCTTCGACAACTGTGCCAACCTCGTTCGAGCACGAAAGCATGATGACGTGTAGGGACCGGTCGATCTCCATGATTTGGCGCAAGGTGTCCAACCCGTTTAACTCCGGCATCAGGACGTCGAGAATGATCAGATCCGGGCGCTGGTCTCCGCCCAAGCGCTCGAGCGCTTCTTGGCCAGAGGCGACAGCCGCCACCTGGTAGCCGTCCACCTCGAGCAGAGTTTGGAGATACTTACGGATGCTCGGCTCGTCGTCCACAACCAGAATCTTTTCTTTGTCCGGCATAGACACCCACCTTTTCAACCAATTCAACCAGCGGGCCGCTCACTCTTTTTCGATCGGCAGAAGAAACGTAAACGTGCTACCGCAGCGCAGTTCGCTATCCACCCACAGCTTTCCTCGATGCGCCTGCACCAACCGCTTCGCGATCGCCAACCCCATCCCCATCCCGGAGGAGGACCGGTCCACGCGAACAAAATCCTCAAAAATCTCCTGGTGGTGTTCGGCAGCGATGCCCGGGCCCGTGTCGGAAACCGACACGCGCACGCTGTTGGGACGCGATTGGCGCTCCCGGCGCCGCTCGACTGCGGGCTGCTCCTCGGTTGCGCGCCTCTCCCAGAATGTCGGCCCGCAAGAAAGCGTCACGGTTCCACCCGGTGGCGTGTGCTTCAACGCGTTGTCCAGCAGATTCGCCACGGTCTGCTGCATCTTCTGGTAATCGAACGTGAAGATCGGCGTTTCCGCCGCTATCGAGACTTCCAAGCGCACACCCTTCCGCACAAAGGCTTCGCGCCAACGGGTTGTGAGCTCGACCAAACAATCGCGCATGTCGTTTTCTCGCAAGTGCATCACGAGTTTGCCGCTTTCCAGCGCCGAATAGTTGAGGAACATCGAAACTAAGCGTACGAGCCGTTCGCAGCTCTCTTTCGACTCCTGCAAGATGTCGCGCTGCTTGTCGGTGAGTTTGCCGAGCGACCCCGAGAGGAGCAAGTCGTAGTAGCCTTTGATGACCGCCAGCGGCGTCTTCAATTCGTGGGCCGCAGACGCGAGAAAAACAGTTTTCTGCCGGTTGACCTCTTGAAGCCGGAGGTACGCTGCCAGCAGGTTGCGATAGGTGGTTTCGCGCTCCTGCAGAAGCTCTTCCACCCGGTGCTGCATGGCGCCATCGCCGCCGGCGCCGGCTTCTTCCGGGTGGCTGGTTTCCAACTGCACCACGAGCCAGTCCGTCTCCGGAAGCCACCGAATGCGGGCAAACGCGCGGCCCTTCGGGGACACCACTTGCATCCCCAACTCATGCTCGCCCGACGCAATCTGTTCTCCAATCATCCTCGCGTCAAGGTGCAGCAAGTCCGCGAAAAGATTCGACTCGGCCAACCTCGCTGGCAGGTGCGTGTCCAGGAATCTCTCCGCGCGGGGATTGGCAAGCAGGACGCGGCCACCCCGGTCAACGATTAAGAGGGCTTGATCGAGGACATCCAGAACCCCAGCCAAACGGTTCATCGACAGGGAGGGCGATTCTCCAAGCTGTTCTTCGACACTGATAGCGCGCCTTGCCATGGCATCCTTTGGACACCTACGCGCTGGAAGCGGAGCGGAAGTATCCATTGAGAACTTCTATTCGGTTTTCGCGAGAGGAACCGCGCGGATAGTCGCATCTGCAACCGCGGGGTGTCAATGGTAAATGGGTTCTATTTTGCACAATTGTAGTAAAGTTGTGGAAAGTTTTGCCCGAGCAGATTGGTGCAAAATGTTTCCCTTTTTCTTCCCCGTAAACTAAGTGATTTGCTTGCAATCATTTGTGGCGCGTGTACCAAAACGGTCGAGGTGGAATTGAAGGTGCTGCCTAATTTAGGTACTAGAGCAAAAGTACTACGCGAAATTTGTCGGAGAGCTTTACAGCGTGGCTCAGAGTGGCTTGCGAACGCGCTTGAACTCAGACGAGCGCCGGCGATCGCCGCGCATCCATTTGCAGGTTCCTGTCTTTGTTCGGAGTAGAGACGCCAACGGAAGAGACTCTGTGGAGCTCACGAAAACGTTGGATATCAGCGCTACTGGCGCATTAATTGCCAGCGGAAGCGCTCTCCGAGCCCGAGATACGGTCCTTTTGACGATCCCCGCGCCTCCCGTATCCTCTTCGGGGCTCGTCCCGCTAGAAACACCGCCCATTCAAGCCAGGGTCCGCAGAGCCCATACCGCCGGGGATCTCCACCTGATTGGGCTTGAGTTTCTGAAGTCATTGGACTGACACCGGAGAGCCAACCTATGAAGCGGAGGGGCCAATATGTGTAATCGGTTTCGCAAGATTTCCAGAAAGGTGTAGAATTCCCCTTTGAGAGATGCTCGAACCTACTGTAAAGAATTGAAAATAAGGTACTAATTGTCTCCGATCGCTTTGTCACGGATGACCGTCCCGATGGCAGCCAGCGTGCACCCATATATCGCTAAGCCTCTGCCATCCCCGCTCCCCGCTGGGATAGGCATGAGTTGGGTTGGAACACTTTAATGCCCATTCCGGGAGACCCCGGTAAAGTCCCCTTGCCCGCGGAAGACGCTACTCTGGAGCTCGTCGCTGAGACGCTCGAGGGACTGGAGAGTTCTGCCCGCGCTCAGTTCCTGCAGCGATTTTTCAAGGCCATTACGCATCTTGAGCTGACTGAGCCGGCAAGCTTGGATTTTTGGGAGAGGATCCTGACTCGGTGGCACCAGCTCACCGAGACGTTGGGGAGACGCGCCTCCCTCAAGCTTGCAATTGTCGACGTCTTCATGAACTCGCAATCGCTTCGCATGCCCATCCTCATCGAGTATGAAGAGCTCAAGAGACTGGAAATCAACGCGGTGACCGATCCGTTGACTGGGCTCTACAACCGGCGGCTCTTTGAAGAATACTTCGACAAGGAACTCAATCGTTCGCTACGTTACGATCACCGTCTGGCTCTGATTCTTCTCGACCTGCATCGCTTCAAGGCTGTCAACGACCGCTTCGGCCATCCGGAAGGAGACCGCTTGCTGCAAGCCGCGGCCAATGCGCTGCGGAACTCGCTCCGTGTGTCGGACTACGCATTTCGCATCGGCGGCGACGAGTTCGCGCTCTTGCTGCCGCAAACCGATACCGAGCAAGCTGCGGCGCTGGCTCGGCGGCTCCGTGCGGCCTACGGGGACACGATCAGCCTCAAGCACCTGAGCGTCGGCCTCGGAATGGATTATGGCGTCGCGGTCTATCCCGACGATGGAGATCAGCGCGAGTTCCTGATGCGCGTGGCTGACGACCGGCTCTACAAATGGAAAGGTCCGACCCGCCCACTCGAAGAATCCGCAGCAACCTCAGAGGAGAAGAAGGCGAAGCCTCCTGCTGAGGCCCTTGAAGCGCCGGCGATTCCGCCGGGCGCGCCGGAAGCTGCGGAGCGATCCGAATCCGAGCGTCGCAAATGGGAGCGAATCTCCCTGACCGGTACGCGCGCTTACGCGCAATTACAGGAGTCCTCGGAGAAAACCGCCCGCGTCCTCGATCTGGGTTATGGCGGAGTTGCGCTGGAAGTTCCTCGCACGGAGGAACTCGGCACGATCTTCTATGCCGTGCTGCACGTGCCCATCCTGCCTCCCGTTCGCGTCAGCCTGCGGTGCGTCTATGTGTCGCACGTCGAGGGAAGCAACAGCCGAATCGGCTGCGCATTCGTCGCCTGAGCCCGAGCTTAGGTGGAAATGATTCGGGTGCCGGTTTCAGGATGATGGAGTCGACGCGTCCGCCGCGCCCAACTTCTGCCGCATGTGGCGCGAACAGTACAGCAAAGCCTGTTGCACCCTCGCCAGTCCGAGTCCCCATCGAATGCGCGCCTGTTCGACACTCGCCGCGCGGGCCGTCAGCGCAATTCGCAGGCACTGGCCCTCGCCTGCGGCAAATGCACACCGCGCGACTTCCAGGTCACACGAGAGGGCGTCGCCCGATTCACGAAGCAAGAGCCCGGCGAGCTGCACGGCCAGTTGCTCGTAGAGATCGCGCTGGAGATTGAGCGCAAGTTCCGAGAAAACCAGGGTCACTCGCGAACGAAAAACCCCAGGGCTGGCGGCACTCGCCTCAGCGGGAAGTTCGGCAGCGCTCGCCCCGAAGCTGGCAAAGAGCGACTCCGGCGCGTTCACGGAATCGAGAAAATTCCGCAGCGGCAGATTCTCAAGCGCGGCCGGGATTTGCTGGGCGCCCTGCGGATTGCCCCGCAGCTCCACGTAATCTTGGGCCGGGGGAAAGGTCAGACCCTGGCTGCCCGCTTCTTCCGCGACGTTCATTTCGACGCGCATGGCAGGCACCCTACACTGCCCCGCCTCCACACTCAAGCCAAAACCCGGCCACGCACCCTCAGACGCTCAGCGGAGCCACTCAGCGGAGCCATTTGGCAACTTGGAGCATCTGATGTATTCTCATCAATTGCGTCTGGCCTAGCGACGCGGCTGTAGACCCCGACTCGGGATGCCGCGCAGACCGGCCGGACGGAGGAGCCTCCTCATGAAAGACGGCATTCATCCCGACTACCACCCAGTGACGGTCCACTGCGCTTGCGGGCACACGTTCAAGACCCGCTCGACGATCAAGGGCGAATTCCTGCGCGTGGAAATCTGCTCGAGCTGCCATCCGTTCTTCACCGGCAAGCAGAAGTTGGTTGACACCGCGGGCCGCGTCGAGCGCTTCACGCGCAAGTACGCGCAGGCCGCCGAAAAAGTTGCCTCGGAAAAAGCCGCGAAGAAGTAAGAACGGGCGGTCTCGTTGTAGAATGCGGGGCGATTCATGGCCACCGAATCGAAGGCCCCCATCCCGGCGTCTGCCTTGCCCGTGAGCTTTGAAGCGGCCGTGCCGCGCATCACGCTGCGCAACTGGTTTGCGCATCCCTACGATTCGGCGATTGCGGCTGCTCGCACATGTTATGCGCCGCGGCTCATCGGGGCCGAAGAAATCACCGACAAACAGCGCGTGACGATCGGCGCAGCTACATTCTTCTCCGGCCACCACACCGTTTACCAGCACGCGCACTTCGAATTCGGCCTCGAGAACGTCAGCCGGCAGTTCGTCTGGTCCTTCCTGCACGCGCATCCGTTTTACAACTCCGAGCAACAAAGCCAGCGCTACGTTCGCCTCGATCGCGCGGCCGCGTACTTGCCGGCGGAGAGCGTGCGGTTCGGGTCCGCCGAAAGAGAGATTTACAGCCGCGCCGTCGAACGCGCCTGGACCTATTACCGCGAACTGACCGCGCTGCTTTTGGGAGACGCGCGCGGCATCCTTGGCGACATCTGGCACGTGGGGCCGGACTCACATCCCAAGCGCGTGCAAAAAGTTGAGCGGCAGGCGGAGAAACGCGCCATCGAAATCGCGCGCTACGTTCTGCCCGTCGCCGCGGCGACGACGATGGTGCACACGATTTCGGGCATCGTCCTGCACCGGCTCTGGCGCATGGCCGAAGCCTCCGATACGCCGGCCGAAGCGCGCGCCGTAATCGGCGCCATGGTCGCCCAAGTGCGCGAGGTGGATCCGCAGTTCTTCGACCGCTTCGGCACCGAGCCGCTCGACGAGTTGCCGGAATGGCGGTCCGCTCCGAATTCCCGTGGCGGAGAGGCGCACGCTCGCGAATTCGACGAGAGCCTCGCCGGACTGACCTCGAAGCTCATTGACTATTCGCCGGACGCGCCGCGCGTCGTGGCGCGAGCCTATCGCGCCGTGCTGGGCGTTGCGGAATCCGCTTGCTCCGACGAGGAAGCGCTCGCGCGGCTGCTCGATCCCGCGCGCAATGCGTATCGCCTCGAGACGCTCAACGTCGGAGTGCACGCGCCGATGATGCGCGCGCTGCAGCACGCGCATTTCACTTTCGCCAAGAGAATCAGCCACACCGCCGATAGCCAGGACCAGCGGCATCGCATGGTGCCGGGCTCGCGACCCCTGCTCGTCCTGGCCGATTCACGCGAGCCCGATTACATCACGCCCATGCTGATCGCCGGCAATCCGCGCGCCCGGGAAATCTACGGGCGCGCGATGCAAGACGCCTGGGCCGCGAAGAACGAACTGCTCGACCGCGGTGTCCCGCACGAATTCGCGCTCTATCTTCTGCCGAACGCGGCTGCGATCCGCCTCATCGAATCCGGCTCGCTGCTTCACCTGCTCCACAAGTGGACCATGCGCACCTGCTTCAACGCGCAGGAAGAGATTTATCAAGCTTCGATGGAAGAGGTTTCCCAGGTGCGCGCGGCGATGCCTGCCATCGGACGTTTTCTCGGCCCTCCGTGCCATTTGCGCGCCGGAGTCGCGACGCCGATCTGCACCGAAGGCTCGCACTTCTGCGGCGTGAAAGTGTGGGTGGATTTCCCGAGCATTCAGCGCCGCATATGACGCGCCGCGGCAGCCTCGTTTACTACCTCACCGGATGGGTTTGCGGCAGCTTTTTTCTCGCGATTGCCGTCTGGCTTCACGCCCTCGCGCGCGGCGGCCAGCCGATGTTCGTATCCAAGGGCGCGGCCGATCTGCTCACGATCTATTTCTTCTGTTTGACCTTCGGCTGGTTTCAATCCATTTTCGCGGCGTTTTTCCTGCGGCGCATCGCGATCTATGCGAAATTCGACAAGTCCTGGCAGTGGGCTCTCACGGGCGCGGCTGTTTGGCCGATCCTCATTTTTCTCCTCGATAAATTAGGCGGCTCAGCGACGTGGGGACCGAACAGCTCCAACAGCGGCTGGACGTTGTTCGTTCTCGGCGCGATGATCGTCAGCCGCGAAGCCATCTGGATCGCCGCGCCCGCCGGAGCGCTGGCCGCGCTGGTCCTCTTCGCCGTGAACCGCTCCTTCGCGCCTAGGCCGGAAACTGGCGAGGCAGCAACCGAGCCCTCCGATGACGGGAAGGAAGGAAAGGTAAAGAGAAAGAAGAAACGCCGCTGATTTGACTTCGATGGCGGAAGCCACTATCGTAAGAGCAGAGGTTTGATGGAGATGTTCGCCGCGTTCTATTAGGTCCTTCCCTTCCGCTCCGGCTACGCCGGGGCCGCGCTCTGGTGTTTATCCGCATGTTTCCCGGGCGTTCTCATTGGATTTCTCGCTGAAGGTGAGGGTTTATGTCCGCACTGACGCTATTCGAAAAACTGAATCAGGTCGAGGCGCGCTACGACGAGATGACCGCGCAACTTTCCTCGCCCGAAATCCTCGGCGATTCCGCGCGTTACCAGAAGCTCGCCCGCGCGCACGCCGAAATGGGCGAGATGGTGGAAAAATATCGCGAGTGGAAGCAAATCGAGCAAGGCCTGCGCGAGGCGCGGCAATTGCACGTCGAGGCCGGCGACCCCGAGATGAAGCAGCTCGCGCACGACGAGGAAAAACAGCTCGCCGAGCGCAAAGAGATCGTCGAACGCGAGTTGAAACTCCTTCTGCTGCCTCGCGACCCCAACGACGAAAAGAACGTCATCGTGGAAATCCGCGCGGGAACCGGCGGCGACGAAGCGGCGCTCTTCGCCGGAGAATTGTTCCGCATGTACTCGCGCTACGCGGAATCGCAGGGGTGGCGCGTCGAGGTCCTCGAGAGTTCTCCGTCATCGCTCGGCGGCCTGAAGGATGTCGTCGCGGCGATTCAGGGAAAAAAAGTCTACTCGAAACTGAAATACGAAAGCGGCGTACACCGCGTCCAGCGCGTGCCGGCCACCGAGCAGCAAGGCCGCATTCACACGTCCGCGGCGACCGTGGCCGTGCTGCCCGAAGCCGACGAAATCGACATCAAGATCGAGCCCAAGGACATCCGCATCGACACGTTCTGTTCCTCCGGCCCGGGCGGGCAATCGGTGAATACAACGTACTCCGCCGTGCGCATCACGCACATCCCGAGCGGCCTGGTGGTCTCGCAGCAGGACGAAAAATCGCAAATCAAGAATCGCGCCAAGGCCATGCGCGTCCTCCGGGCGCGGCTCTACGAAATGGAACAGTCAAAACAACACGAGCTGATCGCCGCCGAACGCCGCGGCCAGATCAAGACCGGCGACCGCTCCGAGAAAATCCGCACCTACAATTTCCCGCAGAACCGCGTCACCGACCACCGCATCGGCCTAACCCTGCATCAGCTCACGGACGTGATGGACGGCAAACTCGGCCCATTCGTGGACGCCCTCGTGACGCATTACGAGGCCGAGCGGCTCAAGCAGGAACTGGTGAACGCGTGAAAACTGCCGGAGCGCAACTCACGACGATGGACGTCCGCAGCGCGCTCGGTGATGCCATCGCGCATCTGGAATGCGCGCGTGTGCCGTCCGCGCGGCTCGCGGCAGAATTGCTGCTGCTGCACGTTCTCGCGTGCGATCGCGCGTGGCTCTACGCGCATCCCGAGGAAGAAATTGGCGCGGAGGCGAAAGAGAGATTCCTTGCGTTGGTCACACGGCGTGCCAAAGGTGTGCCGACGCAATATCTCACCGGACACCAGGAATTTTGGGGCCTCGAATTCGAAGTCACGCCGGACGTGCTGATTCCGCGACCGGAAACCGAGCACGTTGTCGAAGTGGCCCTCGATCGCTTGCGAGCGCGCCTAAACGCCACGCCGGACAAATTGAAAAATGTGCTGCTGCACATCGCCGATGTCGGCACGGGCTCCGGCTGCCTCGCGGTAGCGCTGGCTAGCGAATTGCCGAATGCTCGCGTGTTCGCGACCGACCTTTCCGCCGCGGCGCTGGCCGTGGCGCGGCGCAACGCCGCGCGACACGGCATGGCGGCCCAAATCGAATTTGCCCAGAGCAATCTCCTCGACGCCTTCCTCCCCGAATATGAATCAACGCAAGTGGGAAATTCCGCATCACGGGACAGGGACCACGGGCCGCGAGCCACGATCTCTTTCGATCTCATTGTCAGCAATCCGCCGTACGTCGCGCTGGCCGACACGGCGAGTCTGCCGCGCGAAGTGCGCGAACACGAACCGCCCGCCGCGCTCTTCGCGGGCGAATCGGGACTCGACTTCTACGCACCGCTGGTGCGCGCCGCAGAAAAAGCGCTCGCGCCGGACGGCGCGCTCGTCGTCGAACTGGGCTACAACGCCGCCGGGCACGTTCGTTCGCTGCTTCAGCATGCGAATTGGCGCGACATCGCCATCACAAACGATCTGGCCGGCGTTGCGCGCGTCGCTTCGGCGCTTCGCGGCGAACCGCAACCCGATTGCGCGGCGCGAGACCGCGCTGCCCGAGGCAAAGGATGATCCCTCGGAAATGGCTCGGTATCGTCGCGGCGCTGGCTTCCTTCGCGCTTCTCGCTAGCATCGCATCTCGCGCGCAAGGTCAGAATCAACAGGGAGCGGTCCCGCCCACGGCGCAATCCCCGGCGGCATCTTCGGCGACGCCCGCATCGGCTCCGTCGCCTACTGTCTACGAAGACGATCGCATTCGCGTCGTCATCCCCGATGGTTGGACTCTCTCGAAGCCGTCCGCCACTTTCACAACCCTCACGGGAGATTCGGTGACGAAGGATACGGAAACGGTGCCCGGCGCGCTGCTCACCAAAGGAAAATACAAACTCTACTTGCTGGCGCATCACGGCCAGGCCAGCGGCGTGCAAGGAGGCCGGTTCGGCGAAATCAGCGCCTACGTCGCGCCCTGGCTCGACACCAACTCGACGTGTGTCTGGTACATTCATCCGGAAACAACGAAAGTCACCGGCAAACTTTCCCGCGTGGACAACTACTACGATACGGCCCATCCCGCGGTTCAAATCACCAAAGACGAGCGGCCTGTAAATTGCGGCGCGCCATCCGCACCCGGCGTGTTTTGGTACGGCTCTTACTTCCAACAGACGTGCCCGGCTCTGGCGAAAACTCCCGAAGACACCGATTGCGGCGGCTATTTTCTCTTCTACCCTGACCTAATCGGCGAGCATGCCGATAACATGGCCGCCAGCGCCGAAATGACGTTTTCCCTTTCATACGACACGACCGATCCCACGGCGTCTCCGCGCCAAGGCGACGCAAATCTTCAAGAGATGCTCGACGAAGCCAGCGCCATCGTGAAAAGCATCACGTACAAGTGAGCGGCTATGTCCTTCGCTAATTGTTCGCCCAGGGCGCGCAAAGGTGTATAGTCGTCCGGGCGGCGAACACCATGCCCCGGCTGGCCCAATTCCGCGCTAAGCACCTCGCCTCGGGCGAAATCCCCGAGGCCAACCCTTTCGCAACTTCCATCCTGCACGTGGACATGGACGCGTTCTTCGTCTCGGTTGAACTGTTGGACCGGCCGGAACTGAGAGGCAAACCCGTGGTGGTCGGCGGCCAACCCGATCAGCGCGGAGTCGTATCAGCCGCCAGCTACGAGGCGCGCAAGTACGGCATTCAATCGGCAATGCCCCTGCGCACCGCGGGCCGCCTTTGCCCGCACGCGATTTTCCTCGAGCCGCGTCATCACCTCTACTCGGAATGGAGCGACCGCATCGCGGAAATTCTCGCGAAGTATTCGCCCGTCGTCGAGATGGCCTCGGTCGACGAGGCCTATCTTGATCTCGCCGGCACGGAGCGTCTGCACGGCCCGCCACTGGCCGCGGCACACAAGCTGCGCTGCGAAATCTGGGAAACGACTGCGCTGCCCAGCTCGATGGGCCTCGCGAGCACTCGCCTGGTGGCAAAGGTCGCCTCCGAGCAGGCCAAACCCCGCGGCCTCCTGTGGGTGCCGGCCGGGGCTGAAGCCGCGTTTCTCGAACCGCTTGGCGTGCGAAGAATTCCCGGCATCGGCAAGGTGACCGAAGCTGCTTTGCGCGGGCTGGGCATCGAGACCGTCGGCCAGTTGGCGGCCGTGCCCGAAACTCGCCTCGAAGAGATTTTCGGCCAGTGGGGCGCGGCGCTGGCTCGAAAGTCGCGCGGCGGCGACTCCTACGAATTTCTGGTGGACGCCGAGCCAAAATCCATCTCGCACAATCACACGTTCGGCGCAGACACCGGCGACGAAGCGCTTCTCGAAGCTACGCTCAGCCGCCTTGCCCAAAAGGCCGCGAAGCGCCTGCGCGATTCGGGCCTCGCAGCGCGCACGATTCGCCTGACCATTCGCTACTCAGGTTTCGAGACGATCACGCGTTCGCACACAACTCCCGAGCCGACCCGGCTCGACGCCGAAATCCTGGCGACCGTCCGACGCCTGTTCGCGGAGAACCGCGACCCCGCGCGTCTCGTGCGCCTGCTGGGCGTGGCTCTCGAATCGCTCTCACACGGCGAAAAACAACTCGATCTTCTGGATGCGGCGCGCAATGAAAAGCTCGAGCGGCTCGCCCGCGCCACCGACCGGCTGCGCGACCGATTCGGCTTCACTAAAGTGCAGTTCGGCGGCTCACTGGAGCCGCGCGATGACTAATTCCCGGCAGCAAGCGGCACGCGCTTCCCGCACACTCCGTTCGAGCGCATAATCGGCACATGAACGCGAAAGAGCTTGCGCTGCGCATCTGCCGAACACTTTCCGCCAAAGGCCACCAGGCCTATCTTGTGGGAGGGTGCGTGCGCGATCTCGAACTCGGCCGCACGCCCGCTGATTACGACGTTGCCACCGACGCGCCGCCCGATCGCGTCGAGAAGTTGTTCCCCGGCAGCATCACCGTCGGCGCCAAATTCGGCGTGATTCTGGCGGTGGAGGACGGCGCCCAAGTCGAAGTCGCGACGTTTCGATCCGATGTGGGCTACTCCGACGGGCGCCACCCGGACCATGTCGTCTATTCGCGCACTCCCGAGGAGGACGTTCGGCGGCGCGATTTCACGATCAACGGTTTGCTGCTCGATCCGCAATCCGGCAAAGTGTTGGATTTCGTCGGCGGCCGCGACGATCTGAAGGCGGGACTCGTCCGCGCGATCGGCGAGCCCGAGCGCCGCTTTGCGGAAGACAAATTACGGCTCGTGCGCGCGGTGCGCTTTGCAGCGCGGTTCGGCTATCGCATCGAAGCCCAGACGTTCGCCGCGATTCGCAAGCTGGCGCCGCTCGTGCGACAAGTCTCCGCAGAGCGCCTGCGCGAGGAACTCACCCGACTTCTCACGGAAGGCGCCGCGCGGCGGGCCTTCGAGATCCTGGATGAAGCTGGATTGCTCGCGCCTTTGCTGACGGACATCGCGCGAATGAAAGGCGTCCAGCAGCCTCCGCAATTCCATCCGGAAGGCGACGTGTGGATTCACACCCTGCTGATGCTCGAACAATTGACCGCGGGCTGCTCGCCCACGCTCGCCTGGGGAGTGTTGCTGCACGACGTGGGGAAACCGCCGACTTTCAGGCCGCCGTCGGAACCCGGCGACCGGATTCGCTTCGATGGCCACGTAGAGATCGGCGCCATGATGGCCAAAGCGATTTGCCGCGAGTTGCGTTTCTCGAATGACGACATCGCTCAGATCGAGTCGCTCGTGGCAAATCACTTGCGCTTCAAGGACGTGGCGCAGATGCGGACTTCCACGTTCAAGCGGTTCGCGCGGCTCCCGCGATTCGAGGAGCATCTCGAGCTGCATCGGTTGGATTGCCTCGCGAGCCATCGCAACCTCGATGCGTATGAGTTCGTGCGGCGCTTTCTCGCCGAGACTCCACCCGAGCAGGTCCGGCCGGCCCGGCTTGTCACCGGGGAAGATCTGAAAGAGATGGGTTTCCTCCCGGGCCCGCGTTTCAAGGAGATCTTGCAAGCGGTTGAGGATGCCCAGTTGGACGGCAAGTTGGGAGGGCGCGAAGAGGCCCTGGCGTTTGTCCGCGGCAGCTACTCTCCCTGAGGCCGAAGCCGTTGCCCGATCCAGAACTCGCTGGGACGGGGTTTGCCCAGCCGTAATCTCCACGAGGTGGCTACGCAAAGTCATCCGGCCAGGGCGGACGGGAATCCTATGCGGATGATGGCTACGCAAGACATAGGAGGAAGGCGGTGCCTTAAGTTAGTGCTTTATTTTCAGCGCAGTAGATGAAACCAAGGGAAGGGGGCGGCGCATCTAACCTTTAGTTCAACAAACTAAGATTTATTGATTGCCTTTTGCTGGCATCCTGCGTCACATTCTACTCGCCCTGCATCTAATGGCTATGTACGTGCTCCTTTTGAGTGGGCCGAACCCTTGGGGGGTGATATGACCGCAACCGATAGACGCACCACCGACGAGTTGCCGATACTTCCGGTCCGGGAGATTGTCCTGTTTCCGGGAGGCATCCAGCCTATCACGGTGGGCAGGGACAGTTCCCTGGCGCTGCTGAACTCGCTGCAGGGCGACGAGAAGACTTTGGGCATCGTCGCGCAGCACGATCCGCGCGTCGAGGAACCCGGAGCGGCGGACCTGCACGCGGTGGGCACCGCCGCAAAAATCCACAAGCTTGTGCGCATGCCGAACGGGAACGCCGTAGTGTTCCTGGAGGGGCTGTACAGAATCCGAATCGTCGAATTGGTGAGCTTCCGGCCGTTTCTGCGGGCGCGAGTCGCGCCGCAGGAAGATATCGTCGGCCCGGAAGACAACGAATTGGAAGCCCTGGAACGCAACGCGCGCGATCTGTTCCGCGACGTCGTCGCGCGCTCGCCGCAACTTTCCGACGATCTGCAAACCGCGGCGTTGAACATCGAAGATCCCGTGCGGCTCGCCGATTTCATCGCGGCCAATCTGCCTTCGCTTTCGACGCTGCTTCGTCAGGAACTGCTTGAGACCGCCGACGTGAGAAAGCGGTTCGAGACGCTGATCCGTGAATTGTCGAAGGAACTCGAAGTCCTCGAACTGCGGAGCAAGATTCACGATCAGGTGCAGGAACAGGTGAGCCAGAGCCAGCGGGAATATCTGCTGCGCGAACAACTCAAGGCGATTCAGAAGGAGTTGGGCGATTCGGACGACGGCCAGGCGGAAATCGAAGAGCTGCGCGAGAAGCTTGAGCAGTCCGGGATGTCCGCCGAAGCGAAAAAGGAATGCGAGCGGGAGTTGAAGCGGCTGCAAAAGATGACGCCGGCCTCCGCCGAGTACATGGTCGCGCGGACGTATCTGGAATGGATGACTTCGTTGCCGTGGGCCAAGTCCTCGGGCACCGCGGAAATCAACATCGCAAAGGGACGCGAGATCCTCGATCAGGATCACTACGATCTGCAAAAGGTGAAGGAACGCATCCTGGATTACCTCGCGGTGAAAAAGCTTCAGCCCGGGATGAAAGGCCCGATCCTTTGCTTCGTCGGGCCGCCCGGCGTGGGCAAGACCTCGCTCGGGAAATCCATTGCCCGGGCGCTCGGCCGGAAATTCGTGCGCATCTCTCTCGGCGGGATGCACGACGAAGCCGAGATTCGCGGCCACCGGCGCACCTACATCGGCGCTTTGCCGGGACAGATCCTGCAGGGATTGCGCCGGGCGGAAACGAACGACCCCGTCTTCATGCTGGACGAGGTGGACAAACTCGGCCGTGATTTTCGCGGCGATCCCGCGGCGGCATTGATGGAGGTGCTGGATCCGGAGCAGAACTCCACGTTCCGGGACCACTATCTGGACACGCCGTTCGATCTCTCGAAGGTTCTGTTCATCGCCACGGCGAACTGGATGGACCCGATTCCCGAACCGCTGCGCGACCGGATGGAAGTGATCGAACTTCCCGGCTACACGGAGCTGGAAAAGATCCATATCGCCATCAAGTACCTGGTGCCCAAACAGACGTCCGAGCACGGGCTCAAGGCCGGCGAACAGATCGAGTTCCCGGAAGCGGGGTTGCACGAGATCATTCACAGCTACACGCGCGAGGCCGGTGTCCGCAATCTCGAACGCGAGATCGCGACGCTCGTCCGCAAGCAAGCGCGGCGCATCGCGGAAGAACAGGGTGATAAGCTCGTGGTCACGCCCCAGGTGGTCCGCGAAGTTCTCGGCGTGCCGAAATTCCGCTCCGAGCGCGAAGTGGAAGATCGCGTGAAGCAGCCGGGAGTTTCAGTCGGTTTGGTGTGGACGCCGGCGGGCGGCGACATCGTCTTCATCGAGGCGAGCCGCATGCGCGGTGGAAAGCAATTCACAATGACCGGGCACCTCGGCGAGGTCATGCAGGAGTCCATGACCGCGGCGCTCACCTGGGTGCGCGCCAACGCGGAGCGGTACGGGATCGACCCGGACTTCTTCCGCAAGCAGGACATTCACGTTCACGTGCCCTCGGGCGCGGTGCCCAAGGACGGGCCCTCGGCGGGTGTAGCGATGGTGACGGCGCTGGTGAGCATGCTCTCGGGCCGGCCAGTGCGTCCGCGCGTGGCGATGACCGGGGAGATTTCGCTGTCCGGCGTGGTGCTGCCGGTCGGCGGGATCAAGGAGAAAGTCCTCGGCGCGAAGCGTGCGGGAATCCGCGAAGTCATCCTGCCGGCCGAAAACGAGCCGAACGTGAAAGAGGACCTGCAAGAGCACATCCTCGAGGGGATGGAGGTCCATTACGTTCGCACGGTGGACCAGGCCCTTGAGTGGGCGCTGTCAAAGTCGCCGGCGGCGCTCGTGGTGAAACCGGAACCGCTTCCGCCGGCAGCGGCTCCTCCCGCGGTGCACTGAGTTGTAACCGTGGAATCGCAAGTGCGAACGAAAGGGCGGACCATCAGGTCCGCCCTTTCGCTTTTCCGGGCGCAACACGTAGAATCCGGGAGATGACTTCCTGAGCGGGGCCGGGATGCCGCGCACGCAAAAGCTCTTCCCTTCCTACGGCAGTGCCATCGCGAACGCGCTGGCGCGCGCGGTGTGGCGCGATGGCATCGTCCGGCGGTTCATCCTCCGCTACGCGGTGGAAAACGAGCGGCGCGCCGTGGCTGCCAGTGCCAAGCAGGTCAGCGAACTCGAAGAGATGATCGGGCGCGAGGTGCTGCTCGCAATGACGATCGAGGTGCGCGCGCAACTTCCCCGCTTTTTCGGCAAACGCCGCGGCGCATCTCTCGCGGGAGACGCGCAGGCTGCGGCCGACGCTTTCTTCCGGGAGTATTTTTCTTCGTTGGGCCGCGCGGGGGACTGGCCACTGGAAGAAGCGGCGCAATTCCAGCGCGATCTCGATCTTTACGCGCGAATGTCGCCCGGCGAACAAAAAACCCGTTCGGGCGGCGGATTCAAGTCGCCCGCCGAGCCGTTTGCCGACCGCTGCGCGATCCTGCTCGATCCTTCGATGATGGAGAAGGCGCGGCGCGCGGCCGCGGGATTCCACGCGGAGATGATTCGCGCAACGGAGAAAATCCTGTCGGAGACTCTGCGGCTTCGCCCCAGCCGATAAATCCGGCTGCGGATCACGCCTCGAAAGCGGATTCGGAAAACAATTTGCGGCCGCCCAGCGAAATCCGGAAGGCATAAAATCCGAGCGCGAGCAACAAGACCAAACAAATCCAGGTCGGGCCGCCGTACCAGGCGTCGAGGTGCACCGTCAATGGAGTGTTCTCAAGAACCGTAGCAGAAAACAGGCCTGCGGTCAGGGCGGCCAATCCGAAACGCGTCAGGGTTAGAAGCAAAGCCAGACAGGTAACGGCCGTCAAGATCATCTGAATCGCGGGGTAGTCGCCACGCAGACCGTTCATCACACTGAAAATCACGAGGAAACCGAGTCCGGCCAGCCATTCCTTCCGAAGAACAAGCCGCAGTAGGAAGAAAAGGAAGAAAAGGAAAAGAGCCTGCATGAATTCACCCGGCAGCATGGCGAGCAAGTCTCCGACGCCGAGGCGCAGGCCGTTCAAGTAGATGATGGACGAATAGCCGGGCGTGGGCGATGGTTTGCCCAGCCAGCCGGGCAAGGCGTAGTCCAGAGCACCCATCAATCCGATGGTTGCGCCAAAAATCAATCCCACGAGGACGTCGCGGCCGACCAGGGGATCGCGGAATTGGCCGGCGAGCAAGCGATTCCAGGAGATGAGAATGTGCGGCCAGCGACGCCGGACGAACGGTTCAAGCGCGACGTAGACGACCCAGGCGAGCGCGCCTTCGAAAAGCGCAAGCGAGATGGCCTTGAACAAGAGAGCGATTTCATCCCTTGCGAGCAGATGGTGCGCCTCGACAGCCCAGCCCGCCAAATGAAGCACCACGACCGCCAGTGCCAGGCGCGAGGCGCCGCGGGGATCGCCGCGGCCGAGCTTCAAGTTGTAGCGGGCGATGAACAGGCCGCCAATAATGATCGCGAGGAACAGAGTGAAGTCGATCGCGCTGGCGATGCTGAAACGTTGCGCGCGTTTCGCCTCTTCCATGCGGCTGGGCAGCGTCCACGGCCAGACGAGAGCGAAGGAAACCGGCTTCCCCCCGAACGACGCGGCCTCGACGCGCAGCGAGAGGTCCTGCCGGCCCGGGGGATTTCCCTCCCACGCGGCGCGAGTATCGGCGAAGTTTCGCGGCGACCATTGCGGAGTCACCGAGTGGAATTGCGAAGGATCGAGGCCCGCCGCGGCAAAGAGCGATGACCAATCCGCAGCCGGCGCGGCCCCGGCGGCAGAGACGTCGTGCTGCGGCGGCACGGCTTCAAAACTGACGAGCCGGCCCTGGGAATCCAGCTCCACCGAGACCATTCCGCTGATATCGGGAGGCGGGTCATCCCCCGTGATCACATTGCCAGCGAACCCATCGCCAAACATTCCCTCCGGCAACATGTTCCGCGGGCTCTGCCGGTACCAATAACCGCCGACGGATGGGATCCCGCCGCGAATCTTCTGCCAGCGCCCGGCGGAAGAATCGTGGTGCAAGACGTAATCGGTGAGCTCTGAACTGTAGAAAAACCCGCTGGCGAAATCCGCGGGGGCGTCGGCATAGCCGAATCTGCGAGTCAGTTCCTGCGCCTTTACCTGCAAGACTTCGGGCGGATCGTTCAACGCGACGTTGGCCGGGGTCTGGAAGCGCGCCATCAGAAAGAAAGAGCCGAGCAGCAGGAGCAGAAACCCGCCAAACATGGCGGCCGCTATGGCAGGTTTCAACCCTTCGGTTTCGCCCGCGGCGGCAACCATTTCGGGCGAAGGCGTTTCGCCGGCGGCGAGCGCGGCTGCGAGCGGATCGCCTCCGGGCAGCGCGGCCGCGACTTGAAGCGCGGATGCGGGACGCCGGGCCGGGTCCTTGTCGAGGCAGCGCAGAATCACCCGCTCGACCAAAGGATCGAGATCGCGAACGAGCGACGTCGGACTGGTTGGCGATGAACTCTCTCTCAAACGAATCAGTTCGGGAAGCGATGCGGCCTCGAACGCGCGCTTGCCCGTGAAGATTTCGTAGAGCACCAAACCTAGCGCATAGAGATCGGTCTTAACGTTCGCGTGGCCGCCGGCAAGCTGCTCCGGGGCCATATAGGCGGGCGTGCCTCCGCCACGATTCGCGTCGCGGAGATCGCCCGCGATTCCGGCAAGGCCGAAATCGGTGATACGCACGCGGCCGCGTCCATCGAGCATCACGTTGCTCGGCTTCAAATCGCAATGGATGACGCCGTGCTCGTGCGCCGCGGCGAGGCCGGCGCACACCTGCCGCGCAATTTCCACGCCGCGATCCGCGGGGAAACGTCCGATGCGTCGCAACAGCGCCGCGAGATCCTCGCCATCCACGTACTCCATCGTGAGGAACGGGATGCCTCCGGAATCGCCGATATCGAAGACGCGGCAAACGTTGGGATGCGACACCTGCCGGGCCACGCGCACTTCGCGATGGAAGCGAGCGAGCGCTGCGGCGTCCTGCGCCAGAGCCGCCGGCAAGAATTTCAGCGCCACTTCCTGTTCGAGCCGGATGTCTTCGGCGCGGTACACCTCGCCCATCCCGCCGCGGCCCGCCAGCGCGACCACGCGGTAACGCTCGGCCAAAATCGTGCCCGGCAGCAGACGGCCGTCCCGGCCCGTGGATGGAGTGGGAGTCGGAGTGTGCTGCGGCACGCGCGGCGGAGCTGGCGACGAAACCGACGACGTTTCCGGCGAAGCTTCCTCAGAAGAACCCAGAATCGTGGGTGAGGCGTCGAGATCGAGCGTCTTGCCGCACGAGGGGCAGAAGCGACTGGTCGCCGAAACCGGAGCCGAACAAACAGGGCAGTTCATGCTTGCGCCGTAGTGTATCACCGCCCACCTCAAACCTCAGCCGCCCGATGTGGAAGGGGCGGAGAGGTGGTTTGCGGAGGAGAGCGCGACGCTAAGAAGCTTTTTCGACGACGACGGCGGTGCCGTAGGCCAGGACTTCGGTGACGCCTTGCATGATTTCGGTGGCGTCGTAGCGCATGGCGACTACGGCGTTGGCGCCGTGCTCGATGGCGTGCTGCAGCATCAATTCATAGGCTTCCTCGCGCGTCTTCTCGCAGAGATCGGAGAAAATCGTGATGTTGCCGCCGACGATCGTTTGGATTCCGGCGGCGAATTTGCCGAGGACGCTGCGTGACCGGACGACGATGCCGCGGACGATTCCGCAGACGCGCACGATGCGGTAGCCGGGAAGATCGAAGGTTCCGCTGACCATTCCGGGATTGATGAGAGGCGACATAGAGGCGGTTCTCCTTGTGCTGAAACGTGCGCTGTCATTCTAGCTGCATCGGGCGCGACGGCACAGTGCGGCGGCGGAAATATTTGCTATGCTCGAACCGGCGTCGGGGCGATGTTCTACCTCTTCTACATCCTCGTTATCGAGCAAATCCTGCAGGGCCTCTACAATCTGTGGGACACGCTGCGCTGGTTCCAAACGGCGCGGCGGCGGGCGATGAGCCACCAGGGATTTTACGCGCCGACGGTTGCGGTCTTTTGTCCCGTAAAAGGGATCGAGCCGGGCCTGGAACTGAATCTCGAAGCTCTGACGCGGTTCGACTACCCGAACTACGAAATCTTCTTCCCACTCGCGGAACTTGGAGATCCGGCACGCAAGATCGCGGAGCGCATCGCCGCGGCCAGCAAGCATCCGGCGCACGTGATCATCGCGGGCCACCCGCACGACTGCTCGGAAAAAGTGAACAACCTGCGCGTGGCCGTCGAGCGGGCGGAAAATAAATTCGACGCCTTCGTATTTTGCGATTCCGACGGGAGGCCCGGGCGGGCGTGGCTCTCCAAGCTGGTGGCGCCGCTGGCGGATGCTAAGACCGGCGCCGCTACGACGTTTCGCTGGTGCCTGCCGCAGATCGGCGGACTCTGGAGCGCGCTGGCTTCGGCGTGGAACGCTCCGCTGGCGACCTATCTCGGCCCGCAAAACCGCAATTTCTGCTGGGGCGGGGGGACGGCCATTCGCCGGGAAGTGTTCGAGGGGATTCGGGTGGCTGAGGCGTGGCGCGGCGCTTCGAGCGACGACCTTTCGCTGACGCTGCTGCTTCGCCACAACAACCTCGCGATCGACTTCGTGCCGGAATGCCTGGTGCCGAGTGTGACGGACATGAAGGCCTCGGGATTTTTCGAGTTCACGGAGCGGCAAGTAATCTTGCTGCGCGTGCACGCGCCGAAGCTGTGGGCGAAGGGGCTCTTCGCGCACCTGATTTACGTCGCGATGTTGGCGAGCGGAATCGCGCTGGCCGCAGCGGATTGGGTTACGGGCGTGCCGACGCTGCAGGTGGTGTTGATTCTGCTCGTGCCGCCGCTGCTTGCGGTCCTACGAGGCGTTTTGCGTCTCGCCGCCGCGATCGAACTGCTGCCGGAGTGGAAGGAGCAACTGCTGGCGCGAGGCTGGATCTGGACACTGCTGGCCCCGGTCGTGCCGCTCTTCTCACTGTGGAGCCATCTGGTGGCGGCGTTCACGCGGCGAATTACGTGGCGCGGAGCGCGCTACGAATTGCAAAGCCCCAGCCAGACGCGGATCCTAGTGCGGTGAAGGCCCGCATAGCGGGCTAGAGGTGGCCGTCATTGACGCCGAGGGCGGAGGCGAAGCGGCCGAGGTAGCGATTCAGTTCGCGGACGCGCAACAGCCAGGCCAGCGCCACCGTCAGAATCAATCCCACAGCGCTTGCGAGACACAGGTCCACGAACGCGCCGCGCGGCGTGCGCCAGGAGATGTGCGTATTCAGCCATGCGGAGAATTTCCAGGTGACGACTGCGGCGGCAGCCGACGCCGCGGTCACCTTGGCGAGGAACCACAACAATTCCGCTGCGTGACGATCCTGCGTGCGGCGCACGAGAAGCACGTAGAGCAGCACCGTATAGATGGAAATCAGGATCGAGCTGGCCAACGCCAGCCCCAGGTGCTGCATGCGGTGGACGAGCACCCAGTAAACCGGGATGCCGAGCACGGTCATCGCCGTTCCCACGACGGCCGGCGTGATGGTGTCGTGCGTAGAGTAGAAGCCGCGTGCCAGAATGTTTTGCGCTCCCCAGCCGAACATTCCAATCGAAAAACAGACCAGCGTGGCGGCGGTGGCGGTCAAATCAGGCCCGCGCAGGCGCGTGTGGGAGAAGACCAGGTGCACGAGCGGATTGCTTTCCGCCATGGTGAGCGCCGCAATCGGGACCAGCATGAGGATGAGTCCCTTGGTCGTCGTATGCAGGATTTCGTTGAGCTCGTCGAGGCGTTTTTCCGAATAAAGCTGGGCGAGCACGGGGAATGACGCGACGCCAATGGCTTGCCCGACGATTCCGAGCGGCACGCGCATGAGCGTCTTCGCATAGCTCAGCCAGGTGATCGAAGCGGCCTGAAGGTAAGAACCGAACCAGCGGATGATCCAGTCGTCGGTGAAGGAAAGCGAGAGCGCCAGCATGATCGGGATGGCGAGCTTCACAAACAGGATGAAGCCGGGATGGCGGACGTTGAGGGAAAAATGGAATCGCGCGCCGACGCGCACGGCGCCGTAAATTTGCAGCAGGAAATTTCCCGCCAGCGCGCCCGCGATGACGCCGACGGCGAAGCCCGTAATTCCGATACGCGAGGCGAGCAGGACGCCGCCAAGGATGATCCCGATATTGTAAACGAGCGGCGCGAGCGACGGAATGATGAAGCGGTTTTTCGCGTACTGCACAGCGCTCAGAATTCCGCCCATGTAAAAGCAGAACTGGGCGGGCAGCATCAAGCGCGTCAGGGAGACGACGCGCGCTTTCTCCTGCGGTCCGAAGCCCGGGGCGATGAGCACGACGAGATGCGGCGCGAAAATTTCACACGCGACTACGAACGCGACCAGTAGCAAACCCATTGTGGCGACGACGATCGAAAACACGCGCCAGCCTTCCTCTTCCTCGTCCTGGGCGAGATATTTCGAGAAGACCGGGATGAACGTCACGCTGAGCGAGCCCGCGGCCACAAGATAATTGAGAAAATCGGGAATCGTGAACGCCGCGTAGTAGGCATCCGTGACGGCGTTGGAGCCGATCTGGTGGGCCACGGTCCACTCGCGAAAGAAACCCAGCACGCGGCTCAGTAGGACGCTGGCCATGACGATGCCGGTGGATTGCGCGATCTGGCGTCCGAGAGCGGATGTGGATTGCCTTTCCATGGCCGGGTGCGATTGTCTCGGATTCTCGTTCGGGCCGCAAACGAGCGCGTGAAACGCTGTCGCGTATGCGACATTCCGGCCCGGCAACCCGCAGCGCGCCCCCTCCCTGCCCCGGGTTGCAGCAGATGAAAAAATTCCCGCAGCTATGCATTCTCTACCGGGTCAGCCGTGCAACGCTTGCGAAAAGGAGCGGTTCCACGCTTGCGACACCGCAATTTCGGCAATGTCCGTGGCACATGCAACATTCGATCGTGTCATTTTGGGACCAGTTAGCAACTTGATTTCATTGGATTTTTGGCGAGTAGTACTCGATGCGTGCAGAGGGTAAATGATTTCTTGGATTTTCTTACGGGAAGTGGGAGTGAATGAGCCTGTTGGTGCAGAACTTGCTACACTTCAACACGTTGTGCTAGTCCCCCCCCCCGACCTCTCAGGCAGGTCGGAGCGGGAATCTACAGCTCGTCTGACAACTCGAGCAGTGGCGATCCCCGGGAAAGCGTTCCGCGCCCTTCTTACGATCGCTCCAGTGCGATCTTCCCCCGGGTCAGATTTCAGTTCAGTTTGAGTTTATTCGCAAGCCCGTACCAAACGGGGCCCCAGCTCCTTGCTCGAAGGGGGAGATTTGTCGAAGGGATTCATTACGATGCAGAGCAAAGCCGCGGGAGGGATGCGAAGAGGTCTTCGCCCGAAGGCCTTCGTATTTTGCGAAAAAGCGAATGGCGCGCCGAGGTTCCGCGTGATTGCGGGGGCGAAGGGCGAACTCCCGAGGGAGGAAGCAGCGAGCCTGCTGGCGATCCATTGCCTCGCCCGGGGACTTTCGCCGGAGGACTACGTGGTGCAAGTGGTGCCCGATGCCGACCTACTCAGCGACGTCAAGACGCGAACCCAACAGCTGCTGGCAGCAGGCCAAGCCACGCTGCCGGTTGCGATGGCTCCCCGTGAACGCGAAGTTCTCAACGGAATTCTGGAGGATCTCTCGAACAAGGAGATCGCTGCGCGGCTGAATCTTTCGCCGCGGACGGTGAAGTTCCACGTTTCCTCGCTGCTCGTGAAGTTCGGGGTGCGCGATCGCGTGGGCTTGATCCGCGAAGCCGTGCTCGGAATCATGCCGACTTCGGCCCCTGCGCGCGGCACGTTGTTCGGGTTTCCCGTGCGGCGGCCGGATCCGATTTCGCCGCCCGCAACCATGCCCGCCCCCGTCCTCCAAATGTCGCAGCGCCAGTGCCGCGGCTGAATCCGCAGCGCGACGAAAGCGGCCCACCGGGAACGCGAAGGAATGGTTCCCAGCGGGCCGGAAAAGCAACTCTCTTCCGCAAGAGTGTCTTGCGAGTTCGCGCGCCGCTTACTTTTTCGCGGCGGCGTAGGCCTTCGCGATTTCGCCCCAGTTGATCACGTTCCAAAAGGCCGCAATGTAATCGGGGCGGCGATTCTGATACTTCAGGTAGTAGGCGTGCTCCCAGACGTCCAAGCCCAGGACAGCTTTCCCGCCAAGGGCGATCGGCGTGTCTTGATTGGGAGTGGAATCAATCACAAGCTTTCCGTCCTTGAAAAGCAGCCAGGCCCAGCCGGAGCCGAACCTTCCCACGGCCGCGGCGGCGAATTTTGTCTTGAAGTCGTCAAAGGAGCCGAAGGCGGAGTTGATGGCTGAGCCGAGCTCACCCGACGGCGCGGCGCCGCCGTTGACCTTCAGGATCGGCCAGAAGTAGGAGTGGTTCCAGTGGCCGCCGGCGTTATTGCGAACCGCATTGCGGATTGCGTCGGGCAGCGAATCCAGGCTGCCGAGCAATTGTTCGAGCGTTTTGGACTGCAGATCCGGATACGGCTCGAGCGCCTTGTTCAAATTCGCCACGTAAGCGGCGTGATGCTTATCGTGGTGAATCTGCATGGTCTGGGTGTCGATGAACGGCTCGAGTGCGTCGTAAGCATACGGCAGCGCGGGGAGCGTGAACGGCATTGGTTTTTCCTCCGAAGTAGAGTTTTCGTTTCCTCGAAACTTGTTGGCGTCTCCGGCAAACAACAACTGAGCGGCCGAATCTCCCAAGCCGGTGAGGGCTACACCGGCGACACCGGCTCCGAACAGAAACCTGCGCCGGTTCATTCGGACGGCCTCGTGGATTGAACGATTGCGAAGGGGCGGTACGGAACTATAGCCCCCGAATGGCCGGGCCTCAACTCACCGGGAACGAGACGACTGAACGTCATCAACCGGAATCCACCTCCGCGCTATTGGATGCGCGAGAGCGCCCATTGGACGCTCTCCGCAACGACCGGATCGGGGAGTGCTGCCAGGCGCTTGAGGATACCGGCGACGCGATCCTGCGCGGGCGTGCCCGGCTGCGGCACGGAATTGCCGAGGGCGATGCAGGCATTGCGCACCAAACCCTGCCACTTCGCCCGCTTGACGGCGCCTTTCCGAAAGATCCGCTGAAAATCGCTCTCCGCCAAACCCGCCAGCCATTCGAGTTCCGGAGCGACCAAGGTCCGGCTGCCGATCTGGCGCGGCTGAAATTCCGCTGCGGGCGATACCGGGGCGCGACGGTTCCAGGGACAAACATCCTGGCAAATGTCGCAGCCGAAGACGTGGCGTCCCATCGGCTTGCGCAAGTGCTCCGGTACCGGGCCGCGCAGCTCGATCGTCAGATAGGAGATGCACAGGCGCGCATCCATCGTGTAGGGCTCGGTGAGCGCGCCGGTGGGACACGCATCGAGGCACAGCGTGCAATTGCCGCAGAGATCGGCGGGAGGCGAATCAGCGGGCCCAAGCGATGGCGCGAGATCCAGCGTCGTGAGAATTACGCCGACAAAAAACCACGAACCAAGCTGCTCGTGGATCAGGCATGTATTCTTGCCCAGCCAACCCAAGCCGGCGTACTTTGCGGCGACGCGTTCGACGATGGGACCGGTATCCACATAGGCGCGCGCCTCGAATGACTCGCCGAATTGAGCGTGCATTTTGTCCAGGAGCGCGTCGAGTTTTTTCCCCAGAACGAGATGATAATCCTCGCCCCAAGCGTATCGCGAAATCCAGCCGCGATCGGATTCCGCCTGCGCGGCGAACTCAGTCGAATATGGATGGTCCGTGTTGTAGTTGAGCGCGCAAACGATGATGTTTCGCGCGCCCGGCATCGCGGACGAAGGGGAACCTCGGCGCGGGTCCGCAAGATAGTGCATTTCGCCGGCGCGGCCGCGACTCAGCCACTCCGGCAATCGCGCCAACTCCGAAAAATCATCCGCTGGAGCCACACCGCAGAGATCGAATCCGAGCGCGCGTGCGCTTTCGACGACGAACGCAGTTTGTTCCGCGGGCCGCATACAGCCCGGAATCATACCAAGCACTGGAAAGTGGAAAAACCCCGAGCCGCGGTCGAAACAGCCTCGGGCCTCTCTGAGAGCTACCGTCCGGCGCGTCTGGCTGCTAGAATGATTGCCCGTGAGCGATTGGCGGCAAATCCAGGCGCGTATCCGCAAGGCCAAGACCAGCAGCGAACCCGCAGCGCAGCTTGCAAAACTTTTCGAGCGCACGCGCGACGCGATGGCTGCTTTCGAGCTGGCCGGCGTGGAAGAGCGCGCGGG
>Ga0326728_10004559_pt1 | contig 40691 bp, 28 predicted proteins | sample MB3enrmetagenome_FD_207602 | JGI IMG/M metagenome (GOLD analysis project Ga0326728, IMG submission 207602) | Lab enriched peat soil microbial communities from McLean, Ithaca, NY, United States - MB31MN | ecosystem: Environmental > Terrestrial > Soil > Wetlands > Peat | place: USA: New York... | reverse complement strand
CGTCGGTCTGCCAGAGGCCTGTGATTTCGGCCAGCACCAGTTCCTCGAGCCGCGTCATATCCTGCGCGGGCAGCGGAATTCGATCGAGCGCCTCAAGAAATTCGCCGATACGCCGCCGCTTGAACATCACGGTGCGCCGCGCCGCTTCCGTGGGATGCGCAGTAAACACCGGCACAATGAGCACGTGGCGCAGCCAGTTCAACGCCTCTTCAGCGCCGATTCCCACTCGGCGCATTTCGCTGAGAGTGCCTTCAAGGGACCCGCGTTGCCGGCCGGCTTGGCCGCTCAGGCGCAAAGCAATGCGGCGCCTTTTGCGATGGTTAGTCTCCGCTAGGTTGATGAGCTCGAAGTAGAAGGCAAACGCCCGCGTGAGCAAAATGGCGCGCTCCACGGGCAAGGAGTGCACCAGCGCCATCGCGGCGGAGTCCTGCCGCGCGGCCTCCTCGGTTTTTCCGTGCGCGTCGGCGTCGCGCCGGCGGATGGTTCCCTGTCGCAGCGCTTCAACCTGCGCAAAAAGCTCGTCGCCGGCCTGCTCGCGCAGCACCACACCCAGCAACGTGCCCAGCGACCGCACGTCGCGCCGCAACGGAGCCTCCTTCAGGTCGCCGGTTTGCGCTTCAAGCTCGGCTAGCCGCTGGGTCCAGCTCTCGGGATTCCACAAAAGAGCCATCGTAATTCGATTATGCACGAGCGGATTCGGGGATTGTCTCAGGGATCAGGCCATCTTGCCTTCCAACTGCGCCGTCAGCTCTTCCCACTCCGAGGTCATGGCAGCCAACTGGCCGCGGAGTTCTTCAGCGAGTTTGGTCAGGCGCTCGGTCTCAGCCGCCGATACATAAACAGCCAACTCTTCATTGGTGTGCGCAACGGCGCTCTCAATACGCAGGATTTCTTCTTCGAGAAAGCCGCATCGTTCCTGCATCTGCTTTTGCTTGATGGGATTCAGGCGGCGAGATCGTGGCGCTAATGACGACGGCGCGTCGTCGAAGCCCTCGAAGCCGCCCTCGATGATGATCGTGGTTCCAATCGACGCAGGTTTTTCGGATTGCTGTGCGGGCGCCGCTGCGGAAACTGGAACAGGCACGGCCAGCGCCGCTTTGCGCCGCAGGTAATCTTCGTAGTTGCCTTCGAATGCCGTCACCGCGCCGCCTTCGATTTCGAGCACGCGCGTCGCCAGCCGATCGATGAAGTAGCGATCGTGCGAGACGAATACCACCGTGCCGCTGTAACTGGCGAGCGCTTCAATCAGCACATCTTTGGCGCGCATGTCCAGGTGGTTGGTGGGCTCGTCGAGAAGTAGAAAGTTTGCCGGAGAAACAAGGCTCCGCGCCAGCGCGTATCGGTTTCGCTCGCCGCCTGAAAGCACGCCCAGTGGCTTGAAGACGTCGTCTCCGGAAAAAAGAAAACAGCCGAGCAGCGAGCGTAGCTGAACCTCCGGCACGCGCACGGCCGACCGGTTCATGTCGTCGAGCATGCGCGCTTCAGGGTCGAGAACCTTGTACTGATCCTGCGCAAAATATTCGGCGACGACATTGTGGCCCAGCCGAATCGTTCCCTCCGTTGGCATCTCCTCGCCGGTAAGCAACTTGATCAACGTAGATTTGCCCGCTCCGTTCACGCCCACAAGCGCCACGCGGTCGCCGCGTTCGATCGTGAATCGCACGCCGCTGAACACACGCTTCGGACCGTAGCTTTTCCCAAGCCCCTCGGCTTCACCCACAATGCGGCCCGAAGGCGGCGACTGCGGAAATTTAAAGTGGATGACCGGCTCTTCCTCGGGCACCTCGATGCGCTCGATCTTTTCGAGCTCTTTGATCCGTGACTGCACCTGTTTGGCCTTCGTGGCTTGATACCTGAACCGATTAATGAAAGCCTCAAGATGCTCGATGCGCCCGCGCTGGTTGCGGAAGGAGGCCATGAGCTGTTCACGCCGCTCGTCCTTCTGCTTCAGATATTCTGTGTAGTTGCCTTGATAGATGGTCAGACGCTTGTTCCAGATCTCCACCGTGCGGTCGATCGTCACGTCGAGAAAATAGCGGTCGTGCGAAATAAGAATGTAGCCGAATGGATAGTTCTTTAGGTAGTCCTCGAGCCAGTTGCGCGTCTCCAGATCCAAATGATTTGTGGGCTCATCTAAAAGCAGGAGATTAGGCTTGGCCAGCAGCAACTTGGCCAGCGCAATGCGCATCTGCCATCCGCCGCTGAACTCGTCGGTCTGCCGGCTCCAATCTTCCTTGCCGAATCCCAGTCCAGTGAGCACGCCGCCCACCTGCGCATCGAGCGCGTAGCCGTCGAGCGCGTGAAAGCGGTCCTGCAGCAGCGAGTAGCGCTCCGCAGCGGATTCGTATGCCGCGCCTTCGTGATCGAGCTCCGCCAACTGCCCGGCCAACTGCTCGATCTCGCGCTCCATCTCGTGGAGTTCGTCGAAGACCGTCAGGCATTCCTCGAAAACCGTCCGGCCCGTAAGCTCTAACCCCTCCTGCGGTAGATAGCCGATGCTGATCCCGCGCGTCTTTTCGAGCGAGCCGTAGTCCAAAGTCTCCAGTCCGGCCAGAATCTTCATCAGCGTCGATTTGCCCGTGCCGTTGGCGCCGACCAGAGCGGTCTTTTCCTGGTTTTGGATGAGCCAGTTGGCCTCGGTAAACAGGACACGCGGCCCGAACCGCTTACCGGCTTGTTGAAGCGAGAGCATGTAAGTCCATTTTCGCAGAGCGCGTTCCCGTCTCGTTCCATCTCGCTCTGGAATTCGCTGCTGCAAGCCGATGGATCGCCAATCACTCCGGCAATTCCCTCTCACTCGTCGAGGCGACTATGATGGATTGGCGCAAGCGCACCGGCATGAGCGGGAATTCGGAATGTGGAACTCTCCAACCGCGAGACCGGCGAATATCGCTGCGGGTAAGGGACAGTCAACATCGAGACAAGTGGAGGAATGATGACAACGAGTTTTACGCAACGGAGAGAATTCTTGAAGCAAGCTGGACTGCTCGGGTCGCTGGGATCGGCGGCCATGATGGCCTGTCTGCCGGAGAGCGCGATGGCCCTCGGCGGCGGCGCAACGCACATCGTGCAAGATGCGGTTGCACCCGCGCAAACCGAAGCCGCGCCCAAGTACCACATCAGGTTTGCCGTATGCGGCATGAGTCACGACCATATATATGGCATGATCGGCGCCGTTCAACGTGGCGGCGGCGAACTGGTTGCAGCATGGGGTGGCGAACAAGACAAGCTCGCGACCTTCCGCAAGCGGTTCCCCGATGTCAAGATCGTCGCCACGCAGGACGAGATTCTCGACGATCCCTCCGTGCAGCTCGTTCTCACTTCGCAAATCGCCAGCGAACGCGCGGGAATCGCCGTGCGCGCCATGAAGCGCGGCAAAGATTTCCTTTCCGACAAGCCCGGGCTGACAACGCTCGAGCAATTGGCCGAGGTGCGCAAGACCATCGCCGAAACGAAGCGCATTTACGCGATCATGTACAGCGAGCTGCTTGAAGTGAAGGCCGCGGTCTACGCGGGCGAACTCGTGCGCCAGGGTGCGATCGGCAAAGTCATCCAGACCATCAATATTGCTCCGCACCAGATCTTTCAGCATGCGGGAAACGCGGGCGGAGGCGCGGGACGGCCCGATTGGTTCTGGAACCCCGATCAATACGGCGGAATTCTGTGCGACATTGGCTCGCACCAAGTGGATCAGTTCCTGTTCTATACGGGCTGCACAGAGGCAGAAGTCGTAGAATCGCAAATCGCCAACGTGCGCCATCCCCAGCACCCGCGCTTCCAGGACTTTGGCGACATGGTTCTGCGCGGCAACCGCGGCTTCGGCTATGTGCGCCTCGACTGGTTTACGCCGGACGGCCTGGGAACCTGGGGCGATGGACGGCTCTTCATTCTAGGCACCGATGGCTACATGGAAGTGCGCAAGTACACCAACGTCGGCGTCAGCCACCAGGGCAACAATTTGTTTGTGGTCGACAGCAAGCAGGCTCGGTATATCGACTGCAACGCCATGCCGTTACCCTTCGGACCGCAGTTTGTCTCCGACATCGTAAACCGCACGCATACAGCCCAAAACCAGGACGAAGCCTTGCTCGCCGCCGAGCTCGTGCTCAAGGCGCAACTGAATGCGAAGTTCGTGACCATCGAGAGCTGAGAAATCAAACAGGCATCAAGCGGAGATTTCGGCATGCCGGTTGAGGCCAGAGAGGCTACGGCATTTGCGCTCCCGGCTTGGCGCACATGGCATCACTTGCCGGGCAATGTCCGAATAGCAACCGCGCAAAGCGCCGCGCGATTCCTGGGCAAATCACGTACGCGTAAGTCTTATGCGCCAGTTGTCTGAAACTGGAATCTTCGCGGTCGCGGAAACAATTCAACCCACTGAAGGGGCAAGCGGAGATCTCATCGGCTACGTTTCTGTCTAGTCTTTCTTTGCTCTCGACAGAAATGAGTCTAGGACGGAAGCATCGGGCGGAGATGCCGAGAGAAGTACACCTGGCATCCGGTCCGATGTTCTATGTCATCTTTCGTCACGCCTTCAGCGATCTCCTCGACAACAAGTCCATCGGCGGAAACGTGGAACCAGCCCAGTTCGGTAACGATGTCATGAACAACGCGTTTCCCTGTAAGAGGCAATGAGCACTCTTCGACGATCTTCGGGGCTCCGTCTTTTGCATTATGTTCCATCGCGACGATGACGCGAGCGGCGCTGGCAACAAGATCCATCGCCCCTCCCATGCCCTTTACCATTTTCCCGGGAATCGTCCAATTCGCAAGGTCGCCTCGGCATGAAACCTGCATGGCTCCCAAAATGCTCATGTTCATGTGTCCGCCGCGAATCATGGCAAAAGCCTGATCGCTGCCAAAGAAACTGGAGCCAGGAAGGGTTGTCACCGGTTGTTTGCCGGCATTGATTAGATCGGGATCTTCCTGATCCGGAGCGGGCGGAGGTCCGATCCCCAGCAGGCCATTTTCCGATTGGAAAACGACTTCAATACCTGCCGGCACACATGCTGCGATCATGGTGGGCAAGCCAATGCCAAGATTGACGTAGAAGCCGTCCTTGAGTTCCCCGGCAATCCGCCTTGCGATAAGTTCTTTACCGTTCACCTTGCTCCTTAATAAAGCGATATTCGATGGGCTTCTTAAACTCCGGTCCCACGACGACCCTATTTACAAAGATACCCGGAGTCATGACTTCATCCGGATCCAGCTCGCCTGGCTCAACGAGTTCTTCAACCTCAACAATGGTCAGTTCCGCGGCCGTGGCCATTGCCGGATTAAAATTGCGGGCCGTTTTCTGGTACACAAGATTGCCGTGACGATCTGCTTTCCAAGCCTTGATCAGCGAGACATCAGCGCGCAAAGCGCGCTCCATGAGGTGGGGCTTTCCGTCAAAGTCGCGTACCTCTTTCCCTTCGGCGACAATGGTGCCGGCTCCCGCAGGAACATAGAAGGCCGGAATGCCGGCGCCGCCAGCGCGAATCCGTTCCGCGAGCGTGCCCTGCGGAATGAGAGTCAAGTGCAGTTCGCCGGCGATGACCAGTTTCTCCAGCAAGCGGTTTTCGCCCACATAGCTTCCGATATGAGATGCGATCATTCCAGCCTCAAGCATCAAACCCATCCCGAATCCATCGACACCCATGTTGTTGCTGATGGTATGCAGTCCTTTTACTCCCTTGCGAATGACGGCTGCAATCAGGTTTTCGGGGATTCCGCATAAACCGAAGCCGCCAAGCATGATGGTCATGCCATCCCGCAAATCTGCAACCGCAGCATCCGGAGAATTGACTACCTTATTCACGTGATTGCCTCTCTTGGGTCTGCCTAAAACCCACAATGCTCGATAGTTTACCCGTCCAGCATAACGATGTTCTGCGTGCTTGGCCGCTCACGCCATTCACGCCGCGGTCGGGCGTGCAAAAGTCAAGCCCGATGAGGTCCATCTCGTCCGAATCGGACGAGTGGACGAATGGCGTCGGTTCGCGCTGTATCCCGTGCCTGCGCCGCCAGTGGTCGCATTTAAGGGCGTAGGCCTGGTGGGCTGGCATGGCGCAAACTCGCGGAGAAGAATAGGCTTCCTCTCACTCAGTCGCAGAATGTGTCGAACTGGCGCCCCGGCGCCCGGTTTCCGTGGGGTGGAAGGAGATTTGGCGGGCGCCAGGTTCTACAATTGCTGTGCTCCGTGATCGCAGTTTGTGCATGCGGTTCGCAGGATACGAGACAAGGCTGATGCGAAATTGATGCGTCTTGGGATTCACCGCCCAAAGAAGGATGCTTCTATGAAGAAAGTGATTGGAATGGTTGCGGCGATTTGCGCTCTTTTGGTAGCTCTGCCTTCGCGCGCACAGGTGAAGATGACGCGCGATCAAATCCTCTTCTACACCTCGGATTGGAAGGGCGATCGTTTTCCAGATGGCCGGCCTAAGTTGTCTGATGCTCTTCTGAAGCGGGCGCTGGATATGACCATTGAAGACGTATGGGAATATTTGCGCGACCACGGGTACCGCAACCAATTTGAGGGCGGCTGGCAGGCGCTCCATATCGAAAAGCCTTTCGCCGGACGCGCACTCACCGCGCAATACATGCCTACCCGGCCCGACATGCAAAGGGCCATTGTTGCCGAAGGCAAAGCCGAAGGCCGCGTAAGCGGGACCAATAGCTGGCCGATTAACGAGCTGCAGATTGGAGACGTATACGTTGCCGACGGGTTTGGCAAGATCATCGAAGGAACCCTCATCGGCTCGAATCTCGGCAATGCAGTTGCCGCACATACGCACACGGGTTTCGTATTCGATGCGGGAATCCGCGATCAGGAAGAGAACCGGGAGATTCCGGATTTCAACGGGTTCTATCGGGGATACGATCCTTCTGCCTGGGCCGACATGGAGCTAACCGGGATCAACGTGCCGGTACGCATTGGAAGAGCCATCGTGCTGCCGGGCGACCTGGTGCTGGCTAAGCCGGAGGGAGTTCTCTTCATTCCCGCGATTATGGCCGAAGACGCCATCAGCGCAGCGGAGTTCACGGCGCTGACCGACGAATACAATTTCGAGTTGAATCGTAAGGGCGAGAACGGCGCGCAGTTCGAGGGGGGATGGACGGCGGCGAAATACGACGCATTCGCCAAGTGGATCGACGCTCATCCCGATAAGTTGAAGATGCCGCGCGGTGAATTCGATGCGCTGCTTTCAAAGGCCAGGTTGCCGAAACCGGAGCACCGGAACCCAGGAGCGCCGGCGCCTTAGAAGGGACAACACCCGTTCATCTGGTTCGCTCGAAAATCAGCGCACTTCAAAAAAATCTTACGATGGAAGGAATTGACTGAAATGTCCGACACGCATCGATTTCGCATCGACCGCCGCAGCATGCTCAAGTCATCACTCGGTTTACTGGCAGGCGGCGCTGTTGCGCGCGTCGCGGAAGCTCAGCCGGAAATCAGGAACACGAACCTCGCCTCCAGTCCATCGAGCCTGAAGATCACTGATATGCGCTATGCGGTGATCGTGAAGCCAGGACCAAGCCCATGCGTGCTGATCCGCATTGATACCGATCAAGGCGTCTACGGATTGGGAGAGGTGCGTGACATTGCGGGGCCGCAGTACGCGATGGTCTTGAAAAGCCGGCTGCTCGGCGAAAATCCTCTGCGCATCGACTATTTGTTTCAGAAGATTGCGCAGTTTGGCGGGAATGCGCGTCAGGCGGGCGGAGTGTGCGCGGTGGAGATGGCGCTGTGGGACATCGCCGGCAAGGTCTACAACATTCCCGTGTATCAGATGCTCGGCGGCAAATGGCGCGACGAAATTCGTATCTATGCGGACACGACGGAATCCATGGATCCGGCTGAATATGGTCGCCGCGCGAAAGAACGCAAGGCAATGGGGCTGACCTGGATGAAGATGGATCTGGGCATCAATGTACTGGATCGAATTCCCGACACCGTGATGCAACCTTCAGGATTGAGCAATTGGGAGCAGCACGCGCAACCGAACCTGTTCATTGCCACCGAGGTTACGGATAAGGGCATCGATCGCCTTTGCGAGTACGTGGCTGCGGTGCGCGAAAACATCGGATACGATATGCCGCTCTCGATGGATCACCTGGGCCACATCGGCGTGAAATCGGTTATCCGGCTCGGTAAGGCGTACGAGAAATTCAACCTGGAGTGGATCGAAGATGTGATCCCGTGGTACTACACCGATCTGCTCAAAGAGATTACGCAGGAGAGCCCGACGCCGACCCTTACTGGCGAGGACATTTACAAGGTTGAGGATTTCGAGACCCTGTGTAGAGAGCACGTCGTGGACAAGATTCACCCCGATCTCGCAACTTCAGGCGGAATCCTGCAAACTCACCACATCGGTGATATGGCTTTCAAGTATGGTGTGCCCATGGCCATGCACTTTGCGGGAACGCCTGTAAGCTGCATGGCCAGCGTCCACTGCGCCGCAGCCACGCGCAACTTCCTCGCGCTGGAGAACCATTCGCTCGATGTGCCCTTTTGGCAGGACCTCGTAACAGGGGTGGAAAAACCGATCATCAACAAAGGTTTTATCCGCGTACCCGATACCCCCGGCCTCGGAGTTGCGCTGAACGATGACGAGCTTAAGCGTCATCTCAAGCCAGGAACGGGTTACTTTGAACCCACACCGATGTGGGACGAACCACAGTCGTGGGACGACGCGCTCTTCAGCTGACCAGATTCCCAAGTCGGATCGAGGGGAATCGGGCTAGTTCCCACGCTCGGGATTTCCAACAAGAAGTTCGAATTCGGGATCGCCGTGGAGACTAGCAAGATCAGGATCGCGAGACATCCACGCAACGTTGTGGTACCCGTGTTCTCTTGCTTTTTTTAGCATCGCCAGTGCCTCCTGTTTTCGCGAAAGGCGGCAGTAGACACAAGCGGCATTAAACAGGATGTTCGAGTCGTCGGGGCGCAAGACAATGGCTCGCTTTAGTTCCACAGCAGCTCGGTCAGCTTCTCCAAACTTAGCGTAATTCGAGGCGAGCAGGACCCGTGCGCGAACGTCTTCAGGTACCATCTCCAATTGCTGTTCAAGAACGCGCACATGGCGTTGGCTAATCTTGCTGGCGGATTCGGTCTGGCCAAGGTTTTCCAGGGCATTGATGATTGGAATGTAAAGGTTGTAATCATCGCCGTTTGCTGCGAGTGCGCGCTCGGCGAGAGAGGCAACCTCCTGGAAGCGGCCTGACGCAAAATAGGACCGTGCCAGAACGTTATAAGCCCCAGGACAATCCGCTTTGCGCTCAATGGCCATTCGAGCATACTCGACCGCTTCACCGTATTTCTTCTGCGCGTAGAAAAGCAGTCCCCGAGCGACCAGCACTTCCGCAAGATTAGGGTCCAATTTCAAAGCCCGCTCGCATGCGGCCAATCCTTTATCGATCCAACGGGGTTCAGGATCATGCCATCCATGAATCATTGCGCAAGCGTGTGCGATCCCTGCATGAGCCGAGGCAAAATTCGGATCGAGCATGATGGCTAGATCAAACATCTGAAGCGCGAATTCCAGATCTGGACGGGTCTCGCGACGAGCGTAGCTGCGTCCTCGCAGATAAGCGTCGTACGCCTGCGTATTCTCGGTCGGCTTGCGGGCGATAGCCTTTTCTTCTTGCGGAGAGAGAGTGATGCGAAGGGCCTGCGTGATGCTGCGGGCGATCTCGTCTTGTACTTCGAAAACATCCTTTAATTCCCGGTCGAATCGTTCAGCCCACGCAGAGTGGCCGCTATGCGTCTCCACGAGTTGCGCGGTGATGCGAAGCCGGCTGCCGGCGCGACGCAGGCTGCCGCCCAACACATAGGTGGCGCTTAACTCGTGTCCCACCTGGGGACCGGTAACAGCCTTGTCGCGGTACGCAAGCACGGCGGCACGCGGGAAGACGCGCAACTCCTCGATCTTGGAAAGCTCAGTGATGACGTCCTCGGTCATCCCGTCCCGTAAATATTCGTCTTCCTTGTCACCGCTCAGGTTCTCAAAGTAGAGCACTGCAACAGATTTCTCCGCAATCGGCGCTTGTTTGGGTGCGGTCGCAGGCGCGCCGACCTTCGTTGCCTCTTGCCTCTCCGCCGAATCATGGTCGCGCTTGAGGCGTTTCAGGTCGGTCTTCATCTCCGTTGCTGTTTGATAGCGGAGATCGCGATCCTTCTCCAGTGCTTTGCTGATGATTTCTTCCAGCTTCGGTGGCAGGGCAGGGTTGAGGCGGGTCGGAGGGATTGGGACCCGATCAAGTATCGCTTGGAAGATCACACCGGCGGATTCACCTCGAAACGGCAGCATGCCCGTCGCCATTTCATACAGCACGACGCCGAAGCTGAATAAATCGCTGCGTCCGTCGAGATCTTTGGCGCGCACTTGCTCTGGAGACATGTAGGCAACCGTGCCGAGCGTAGAACCGGGGCTGGTGAGATGATCCGCGTCCACCGACGCCGTTGCCGTGTCAGCAGCAGCAACGTTGCTCGAAGAACTCTCTGTAACCATGACCTTCGCCAGACCGAAATCCAGAATCTTGGCATGTCCGCGCTTGGTGACAAAGATGTTGGCGGGCTTGATGTCGCGGTGGACGATGCTTTCCGAGTGGGCTGCGTCGAGTGCGTCCGCAATCTCGATGGCCAGCGACAAAATCAACTCCGTCTCCATTGGTCGCCCACCGATACGGTGCTTCAACGTCGTCCCGTCCAGAAACTCCATGGCGATAAAGGCTTCGCCGTGCTGGTCGTCAATTTCGTGGATGGTGCAGATGGTGGGATGATTCAGTGCAGAGGCAGCCTTAGCTTCGCGCTGAAAACGGCTGAGGGTCTGCGGGTCTTTGGCCACGTCGACGGGCAGGAACTTGAGAGCCACAAAGCGACTGAGTTTGACATCCTCGGCTTTATAGACCACACCCATCCCGCCGCCGCCCAGTTTCTCGACGATGCGGTAATGCGAGATGGTTTGGCCGATCATCGGAACAAAATCCTCTGTTCGTACTACCGGGGAGTCGAAGGGGAGTGCAAAGTTAATCCTATCGCAAGACGGGGGTTGACAAGCTCAGCCGGAAGGATCAGCGGCGCAGATTCTACGCCTCAGTCAAACCATTTTGAAGATCAATCCGATTAGGCGCCCTTGCGCCGATCTGAGCTCCGAGAGTGCCTTACCTGACGCGAAATCGCCGGGGCACGAATTGAGTGCCTTGGAGCGAAGTCCGGAGTTTCGAGCGAATCACCGGTTATTCGGAAGCTGCCAGCATTTCGGGCCGATCAGTACCGTGAAACACCTGTTAGCTCGATGATTCGCTGGTTCTCTGTCTCCAGTTCTCCCATTGCAAGCCTTCGTCGCAGAGCAAAGACCGGATTTCGAACCAATTGGTTTGATTTCGGAGCAGTATGAAAGGGGACCGGCGACTTTTCTGATGGAGAAGCTTTCGAATTTCTTGGCTACAGGCCGAGACGGTGATTCCTCTCCGGTCCCTTTCAGAGCCAAAGACCTGCTGGTTTGCCCGGAAATGCAGGCAGGCTTTGAATATTCTCTGTAAATTACTGATTTTATTGACTCTATGGCGGAGAGGGAGGGATTCGAACCCCCGATACCCTTTCGGGTATGCCGGTTTTCAAGACCGGAGCCATCAACCGCTCGGCCACCTCTCCGCGGTCTGCCGGCCAACTTCGATTGTACGTCGAGTTGCGCAGATTCTAGGAATTCTAGTCCGCATTCCGACCCTGAAATGAAAAAGCGGGGGCACGTGGCCCCCGCTCTCTTCATGCTCCGGATCTACTGCTTACCCTCGAGTTCATCGGCCAGTGTGCCCACTCCATAAATCTTGCGCATGGCCTCGAGCATCCCGGCAGAATGAACCGCAACGGCGCGGTTTTTTGTGCCGTCGTAAACAAAGTCTCCCGCCAGCGACTCGATATTTCCGTCAAAGATCAGCCCTACTAACTCACCGTCGCGATCCACGACTGGCGAGCCGGAGTTACCGCCGATGATGTCGTTGGTGGTGACAAAATCGACTGGTTTCGCCAAGTCGAGCTTGTCACGTGCCGCCTCTTCCTTCGGCGTTAAATTCCATGGGTCCTTGTCGCTGAAGCTCGCCGCGCGATCGAAGAGCCCATAGAACGTCGTGAACGGCGGCGCGATTGTTCCGTTGTATGGAAATCCATCGACCGTGCCATAGCTCAGCCGCAGCGTAAATGTCGCGTCGGGATACGCGTTCTTGCCATAGACCGCGAAGCGAGCCTTGCCCAGCTTCTCGCCTCCGGCATCGAACACGCTGGAGACTTTGTCCCGCATGTACACATAATTGGCGCGCCACACAGGGTCCGCACGGCGCGCGGCCGCAATCATGGGATCATTTGAAGCTGCGACTGCAGCCTCGCCACCATCGAGCAGGCTCTTCCGGAATGCTGGATCGGCGAGTTTGGTCCCATCCACAAGCGCGTCCACCGACTTATCGATGTCGCCGCCCTGCACGATCGCTTGCAGGTACGCATCATCCGCTCCAAGCTGCTCTTTCGCCAGGTTCAGTGCATTCTTCATGAACATCTTTTCCACCGACGGATAGACGGGCGCCGGAGACAACATCTGGTACCGGAGAGAATCCAGCCCCGCCTCATGGTACTGCGGCAGCCGCTCGCCGTCGGGCTTCTTCACTTCAGCTACATACTGCACAATCTCCATGGCGAGCGTGAAAAGTTGGCTGTCTCCGCGGCGGAAGAGTTGCTTCTTGAATTCGGGTTTGGCAAGGTCCACAGCCTTCGAGATTTCGTCCCACGCGTCCCCATATTCCTTTTCCAAGTCTGGGTTCGCCTTGACCTTGGCCCGCAGGTCATCTTCCTCGGCCTGCTTCTTGGCCAGAATGGCCTTATCCGACAGCGCCTCCTGGCGGCCCACGTAGACTTTCAGGCTGTTCTGCAAAAAGAAGATTGTGCTTTCAACCTTTTCCTTGTTGTCCGCACTCTGCTTCCCGAATTCCTGCGCCGCGTCAATGCGCCGCTGAAGGTATTCAACAATTGCCGGTCCGCGGACTTCGCGTTCCATCGTCAGTTCCGCCACGGTGTCTTGGCGTGATGTCGAACCCGGATGGCCTGAGACAAAAACCAGATCGCCCGGAGCCGCACCATTCGGGTTCCACTTCAAGTAGTTCTCCGTGTGCAGCGGTTTGCCGTTTTCGTACACCCGGTATAACGCCATGTCTAGGTCGTAGCGCGGGTAGGTGAAGTTATCCGGATCACCGCCGAAAAAAGCAGCCTGCTCCTCGGGCGCGAACACCAGGCGCACATCGGTGTACGCCCTATATTGATACAGCCAATACTCGCCTCCGTTGTAGAGAGTCACCACATCGGAGCGAAGGCCGGTTTTCTCTTTGCTCTCCTTCTCGATCGCAGCAATCTCAGCATCGCGCGCCTTCAACGCCTCGGCATCATCCTTGGCGCCCTTGGCTGCGCCCTGCACCCGCGTTGTCACATCCTGCATGGCTACCAGAACATTGATTTCCAGATCGGGAGTCTTCATCTCCTGGTCCTGCGTCGCGGCGTAGAACCCGTCGCGCAGGTAATCGTGTTCTGCCGTTGAGTTCTTCTGCAATTGGACCCGCGCCACGTGATGATTCGTCAGCAGCAGGCCATTGGGGCTTACGAACGATCCTGAGCCGCCGTCGTTGAGCCGCACGCTCGAAAGCCGCAGATGATCAAGCCACTCTTGCGTCGGGTGAAAGTTGTACTTCTCCGCCAGAACCTTAAGCGGCGGGTTGTCGAACGTCCACATGCCTTCTTCGGCGCACATCGGCGCCACCGTCGCGAAAAGCAATGCGGAAATCAAGAATATTGATCGAGCTCGAACAATCATAGGGTCCTCTTTGGTACGCGGGCGCCATTCGGCGGCACGCGGCTAGGGTTGAGGCTGCACCAACACCTCCACGCCGGAGGCTGCGTCCATCTGATGGAAGACCGTTTCTGTGGCCTTTTTGAAGTCCTCCGGCCTGGCGTAGGGAATGTCGGTGAAGGTTTGCGGATTGCGGTCGACGAGCGGAAACCATGAGCTCTGCACCTGAACCATGATGCGATGACCGCGGCGGAATGTGTGATAGAGATCGGGCATGGTGAAGTCGATGTCGGTTTCTTTGCTTGGCACAAGCGGCTCCGGCTTCTCCCATCCCGTACGGAATTTCGCGCGGAACGGTTCGCCGCGCAGCAACTGTTCGTAGCCGCCCATGTGCACGGGCGCTTCGTCAATCACGCGCTTGTTCGGCATGGAAGCATCGGCGGGATCCTCATCAGGATAAACATCGATGAGCTTGACGTCGAAATCGGAATCGGTGCCCGAGCTCGCCACTTTCAGATGCGGCGCAATCGGCCCGGCGATCGTCACGTCCTCCGTCAGCGGGTCGGTCTCGTAGGTCAGTACGTCGGGCCGGTAGCCGGCAAAGCGCTGGTCATCCACCATGTAGCGCTGCGGCACTGTGTCTGTGGTGTAGCCCACGAACGGCACCGGATGATTGGGATCGCTCAGGTACTCGTCGACGCTCGCAGTCTCAATCGGCGGATCGAAACTGAGCTTACCGCCGGCGTGAAAGTAAAGCGTCTTCGCAACTGTGTTCTTCGGCGGCCATACGTCGTAGCGGCGCCACACGTTGGTTCCGGTCTCAAAAACGATCGCCGAGGGCAGCGTTTTGCCACCGCCCTTCAAATAATGCTCGAAAAAAGGAAACTGAATGTTGGCGCGGAAGTAAAGCGATGTCTTCGCGTTGAACTGCACGTCGCCCAGGTGATCGCCGTCGTTGCGCGCCCAGCCTCCGTGCACCCAGGGCCCCTCGACTAGCGTGACCGGCGTATCGGGATTGGATTTCCGAATCGCGTAGAAAGTCCGGTACGGCCCTTCGAGATCTTCAGCGTCGTACCATCCACCCACTACAAGAACCGCGCACTTGATGTTCTTCATGTGCCGCGACAAATCGCGCGACTGCCAGTAGTCGTCGTAAGTGTCGTGCTTGAATTGGTCGTCCCACATCCAGCTCGCACCGTCCAGGTACTTGTCCAGACCGGCCACATTTCCCGCTTGAAGAAAGAATCTGTAACTGTCCGGCGTGCCGAAATCGAAGGGCGCTTCCTGCTTTGGCAGCACGGGATTCTGTTGTGGATGGAAAAACGGCGCGTAGAATTCAAATCCCGCCGCGAGCATGAAGGCACCGCCGTGATAGGAATCGTCGCCCAGGAAGAGATCGGTCATGGGCGCCTGCGGACTGGCAGCGGCGATCGCCGGATGCGAGTCGATGATTGACGCCGACGTGAAGAAACCCGGATACGAGATCCCCCAGATGCCCACTTTGCCGTTGTTGTTGGGCACATTTTTCAACAAAAACTCGATCGTGTCGTAGGTGTCTGATGATTCGTCCACGTCCTGCGGCGATTTTTTTTGGTCGATGTGCGGCCGCATCTCCACGAACGTACCCTCGCTCATCCAGCGTCCGCGCACGTCCTGATACACAAAGATATAGCCGGACTTTTCAAATTCCTCCGAAGGTCCAAGTTCGGCGGGATAGCGGTCTTCCCCGTACGGTTCCACGTTGTAAGGCGTCCGGTTCATCAGGAACGGATACGGCCCTGGATCGTCAGGAAACGCGGAGGCTTTGGGCACGTACACCGCGGTGAACAGCCGCACGCCGTCACGCATGTGGATGCGGTACTCGTATTTGGTGTAGTGTGCGCGAACGTAATCCTCGCCGGATGCTTGCTGCGCGGGCTGCTGCGAGCGCAGTCCCGGCAATGCGACAAGCTGCGCAGCCAGAATGCCGAAAACGAAGAGTCGCGGTGTGTGCATTGTGGCCCGGAACCCTGATCATCCAGAGTAACGCAGCCGGAAGGGTTTGGTCGGGGTTCGGCGCCGGGACTCCGCGAACCGCTGCCGGGCTGTGACAGATGGAGGAAAAAGTGGGTCGAGCGAAGCCCAAGTCCGCATTTTTTCGGCGGCGCGCTTCATCACTTTGTGACAACCGGAAATCATTCGCAACTGGTGCATCCACACATTTCCGTACCCGCTTTTCCGTTTCCATCTACCTTCCACAGAATTTCTGCATTTCCTTATGCCATCCTTATGCGATCCGCAATTTGGCAGTTTAACCTGAAGTTGATCCCTTAATTGGCCGCAGGCGCAATCTCTGCCGGGGCTGTCCTAACATTCCCAACTCATGAGGAGACCTATGTCAAAGTACAAATTGGAGTACATCTGGCTCGACGGCAAGAAGCCCATACCCGAATTGCGCGGCAAAACGCAGATTAAGAGCTTCGATAAAACGCCTACCCTCGGCGACTTGCCCCTATGGGGATTTGACGGCAGCTCCACCATGCAGGCAGAAGGCAGCAAGTCCGACTGCGTTCTGAAGCCGGTTGCTCTCTATCCCGATGCCAGCCGCAAAGACGCTTTTCTCGTTCTCAGTGAAGTCATGCACCCCGACGGCACCCCGCATTCCACAAATATGCGTGCCACCGCCCCCGATGACCCGGATCTCTGGTTCGGATTTGAGCAGGAATACTTCCTATATAAGGATGGCCGTCCGCTCGGGTTCCCCAAGGAGGGTTTTCCCTCTCCACAAGGCCCGTACTATTGCGGCGTCGGATACAAATATATGGGCAGCATCGCCCGGCAGATCGTGGAAGAGCACCTTGAGCTTTGCCTTGCCGCCGGCATCAACCACGAAGGCATCAATGCAGAAGTGGCCAAGGGCCAGTGGGAGTTCCAGATCTTTGGCAAAGGTTCGCACAAGGCTGCGGACGACGTGTGGATTGCACGCTACCTTCTGATGCGTCTCTGCGAGAAGTACGAAGTGGACGTCCAGCTCTATTGCAAGCCGATCAAGGGCGACTGGAACGGCTCCGGCATGCACACCAACTTCTCCACCAAGCACCTCCGCGACGTGGGTGGCAAGGAGTACCTTGAGGCGCTGATGAAGGCCTTCCAGGACAACATCGCCGCGCACATTGAAGTGTATGGGCCTGACAACCATCTGCGCCTCACCGGGCTCCATGAGACACAGGCGATTGACAAATTCAGCTACGCCCTGTCAGACCGCGGCGCATCCGTCCGCCTGCCTGTGAACTTTATCAAGAACGGCTACAGAGGTTATCTCGAAGATCGCCGCCCGAACTCCGAAGCCGATCCCTACCAGATCGTCGCGCGGATTCTGAAGACGGTCAATAGCGTGCCAACCAAGTAGTCCGGTCTGCGGTTCCGATCGAAACGACGGTCCGCAGAAGCGAGAAACACTCGGCGCAGCCCGCGAACGGCTGCGCCGGTTTTCTTTCATTGAGCTCACTCACGCGGCTCGCGATTTCTAATGGCTCCTTTATCACCGGCGTGCTAGAAACAAGACAACAGAACGGGGCGCTGCCCTCCTTAGCCCGGCAAGGTTCGATGGAGCACATCCACTTCAGTCTTTACTTAACTGCCTACGTTCTGAATCTGCTGCCAGGAAAGTTTGCCAAAGAAAATGACCGCAGGACATCCAGTCGAGTTGGAACCGCTTTTCGGAGACTACCCGCTCGACCAGGCCTACGACGAGATGCGCGGGCCCGGCGGAGAAGTGCGGGTGCAGTATCGCGCGCTGGCCGAGACTCTTGCCGCTCTGCCCGCCGACGAGCTGCGCCGCCGCAAACAATCGGTCGATCTCGCCTTCCTCACCCAAGGCATCACCTTCACCGTCTATGGCCGCGAAGAAGGCACCGAGCGAATCTTTCCATACGATTTGCTGCCTCGCCTGATCACCGCACGGGAATGGGAATGCATCGAGCGCGGGCTCACGCAGCGCATCACGGCCCTCAACCTGTTTCTGCGCGACGTCTACTCCGACGCCAAAATTCTCGCCGACCGCGTCGTCCCGCGCGAGCTCGTCTACAGTTGCAAGCATTACCGGCGGCAGATGCGCGGCCTCCAGGTTCCGCGCAACGTCTATATCGCGGTCGTCGGTTCCGATCTTCTCCGTTTGTCAACCGGCGAATTCGTCGTCCTCGAAGACAATCTGCGCGTGCCCTCCGGCGTGAGCTACATGCTCACCAACCGCCGCGTCATGAAGCGCACCTTCCCGCAGTTGTTCTCAAGCTACGGCGTACGCCCCATCGAGCATTACCCGCAGGTTCTGCTGTCCACGCTGCGCTCGCTCGCCCCCGAGGGCCGGCCTGAGCCGAACATTGTGCTCCTCACCCCCGGCGTCTTTAACTCCGCCTACTTCGAGCACACCTACCTCGCCCGCCAGATGGGCATTGATCTCGTCGAAGGACGCGACCTGGTCACGCACGACAACATCGTTTACATGCGCACCACTGACGGCCTCAAGCGCGTTGACGTTATCTACCGCCGCGTAGACGACGACTTCAGCGACCCTCTTGTGTTCCGCTCCGACTCTTCCCTTGGCTGTGCTGGCCTCTTTAATGCCTACCGCGCCGGCAATGTCACCGTGTCCAATGCATTCGGCACCGGCCTCGCCGACGACAAGGCCGTCTACGCATTCGTGCCGAAGATGATTCGCTACTACCTCAATGAAGATCCGATTCTGCCCAACGTCGAAACGTTTCTGCTCAGCGAGGAGAGGGACCGCAGGCACGTGCTGGCCAATCTCGACAAGCTCGTGGTCAAGGCTGTGGGCGAAAGCGGAGGCTACGGCATGCTCATCGGCCCCAAGTCTTCGGCTCGGCAGCGCGAGGAATTCGCCCGCCAGATCGAGGCCAACCCGCGCAACTATATTGCGCAGCCCACGCTCGATTTTTCGCGCGCGCCCTGCCTGGTCGACGACCGGCTCGAGCCACGCCACGTCGATCTGCGTCCCTACATTCTTTTTGGCGACAAAGTAAACATTGTGCCCGGCGGGCTGACCCGCGTGGCGCTCGAAAAAGGTTCGCTCGTAGTTAACTCTTCGCAAGGCGGCGGAAGCAAGGACACATGGGTTCTGGAATAAGTCTGATTCAGGAACATCGGGCGGGAGGTGAGAGAAGCACGATGCTATCGCGCGTCGCCGACAGCCTCTACTGGATGAGCCGCTATCTTGAGCGTGCGGAGAACACCGCGCGCCTGCTCGACGTCACCATGGGTCTTATGCTCGACCCTGGCGGCGCCAATGCCGAAGATCGATGGAAGAGAATGACCGCCGCCCTTGGCAGGCCTGCGGGAATTGAGTGGAATGGTTCGCTCGAAGCCATGGCGCGAAAGTTGGTCTTCGATCAGCTCGATCCATCCTCCGTCACCTATTGCATCAACGGCGCGCGCGAAAATGCCCGCCAGGTTCGCGAAGAAATCTCCACCGAGCAATGGCAGCGCCTCAATCGCCTCTTTCACCACATTCACTCGCCGAGCGCGCAAGCTCAGTACGCCACGAGTGCCAGCGACATGCTGGCCTCGGTGGTCGACGGCATTCACTTATTTCAGGGTGTCGGCGATTCAACAATGATTCATGGCCAGGGCTGGCAATTCATTCGCCTCGGCCGCTCCCTCGAGCGCGCCTACGCCACAGCCACCCTGCTTGAGGTTTACCGGTCCGAGCTTTTTCAGGCTCACGAGCGCGAAAACTCGGGCTATCAATATCTGGAACTGGTCGGCCTGCTGCGTTGCTGCACTGCGTTCGAGGCCTATTGCCAGGTTTACACCGCCGATCTTTCGCCGGAACGCATCCTTGAATTCCTCGTCCTGAATCGCGATTTTCCCCATGCCATTCGCTATTGCGTCGACAACATCCGCACCGCCATCGAATCCATCCAGCGTACCGGCGGCCGCCGCTCGCCCGATGAGGTTTTTGCCGGCGTCGGAAAGCTCCACGCCATGCTCGGCTATACCACCATCCATGAGATTCTGAGCGGTGATGCGGCCGCGTTCCTGCACAACATCCGGGAGCAATGCCTTCGCATTCATGAGCTGGTTTACCGTAACTATGTGCAATACTCCATTCAATCAGCGCTCGCGACATGAATGAGAAATATTGGCAGCATGAACGATCGATTCGTACCGAATGTTTTGAAAGGACACGATTTCACATTTTGCAGAACAATCCGTTCGAAGCGAGTTTTTGTATCAGGACGCGACTTTAGTCGTGACGAAAGAGCATCAAAACATGCGGGGCTTTAGCCCCTGAGGAAATGCCGGAATCATGAATTTCTACTCCATCCGCCACTTGACGCGCTTCCGCTACTCGCAGCCCATCAGCGAGAGCATCATGGAGACGCGCATGCACCCGCGCTCCGATTCGAGCCAGCACTGCCTCACCTTCACGCTCTCCGTCAGTCCGCGCTGCCGCGTCTTCAGCTATCGCGACCACCTCGGCAACAACGTCCAGCATTTTGACATTCCCGGCGAGCACAACCAGCTCGTCATCGTTGCCGAATCTGTCGTCGAGCAGCAGCCACTGCCTGACGTGCCGCATTTTCTGTCGCCGGATGCTTGGGAAGATTTGGATGAACTGGTCGAAGCCGGCGACTATTCTGAAATGCTGCTGCCCAGCGCCTTTGCCGCGGAGACGCCGGCGCTCGTCGAGCTCGCGAAAAAAATGGAAGTGGTGCGCCGCGACGATCCGTTGCATCTTGTTCTGGAACTGAATCAGCGCCTGTTCCACTACTTCGATTACGTGCCGCGCTCTACGCGAGTCGACTCGCCCATCGACGAGGCCATCCTCAGCGGCGCAGGCGTGTGCCAGGATTTTGCCCACACCATGATCGCGCTCCTGCGCCACGTGCGCATTCCGGCGCGTTATGTCTCGGGTTATCTATATCGCGGCAGTGAGGATCACGACCGCTCCACGCCCGACGCGACCCACGCCTGGGTTGAAGCTCTGCTGCCGCATCTCGGCTGGGTCGGGCTCGACCCTACCAATAATCTGGTTGCGCACCACCGCCACATCCGCACCGCCGTCGGCCGCGATTACGCCGACGTTCCGCCCACGCACGGCGTCTTCCGCGGCAAAACCGCGAGCGAGCTTTATGTAGCCGTAAAAGTTGAAGCCAGCGAGCAGGCGCCGGCTCTCGATCGCAAGCTTCCCATCCCCGAAGATTGGAGCGTGCTCGTCGAGCGCGCCCAGCAGCCTCCCGAGCTCCCCGTGCCCTTCATTGACATGCAGCAGATGCAGCAACAACAGCAGCAGTAGGTCGATTCAAATGCCGCCTGGTGCCTATTGCGCCGCGGTCTGTCCCGCCCCCATCGCCGTCAGCCGCATCTGCGCCAGTCGCCACGTCGACGTGGGAACCGCGAGAATCTCCTTCGGCTTTTTCAGCTTGCGGTAGTCCGCGATCGCAATGTCGCGCTCGCCGTACTGCTCGGCAATGCGGCCCAGCACGTACCACACCTCGTCGTTAGGCTCATCGAGATTCCAAACATCCATGGCACGTAGCAGCAGATCGTGAGCTTCCTTTGTTTTGCCTGTCTCTGCATAAAGGCACGCCAGCGTGTGCAGAATGTCGGGCGCGTCCTTTTGGAGTTGCGTAGCCTTCACCGCGGTTGCCACATCGTCGTCCGTCACTTTGCCGGTGAAGAGCGCGTCCCATGCCAGCCCGTTCAGCAATTCGGCATTCTCCCGGCCAAGCGCGAGCTGCTTTTCTCCCCACGCGTGCGCCGCTGCAAAGTCGCCGCGATTGGCCTCGATCTCCATCTTCGCCGCGTAAGCGTCGCTGTCATTGTCCAGCAGCTTGAGCCTTTCATCGGCCAGCGCCAATGCGTCGTCGAAGCGGCTCAGCCCCATCAGCGCTTCAAGATTGTATTCGAACGCCTGCTTCGACTCCGGCTCATCCTTCTCGAGCGCCGACCCGACATCCAGCAGCCGGGCAAAATTGTCCTGTACCGAATAGCCCTCGGCCAGCGCGAGTTCGATGTTTGTGCGCTCGCGATCGCCGGCCGCATCTTTCAGGCCCGCCTCGAGAATGGCGACGCCATCGGCGACCGTCGGCTTGGTGCCAACCATAATGGCCGCGGCGGCCAGCTTCATCTTGCGCGCATCCGCTGCTTCTCCCTTGGTCCAGAAGCGCGGAAATACCGGCCCACCCAGCGGATCGTCTCCGCCCTCCAGATGCTGGTCCTCGCGCATCCAGTCCAGCAGCGCCTTCGCACCCTTAAGGTCGCCGGCGTTCACGCGGTCCACCATCTCCAGCGCGATTGAATTCGGCTTGTCCATCGTGTCGAGCAGCTTGTATTGTCCGTCTTCTTTGACCACGAAAACTGTCATCGTGGTACCACCGAGCATCTCCACCTTCTCGCGGTAACCCGTGGCATCGTCGCCTTCGCCCTTGGGATCGAGCATCTTGAGTAGAATGTCCTCCGTAACATCGAGAGAGCTATCTTCCCGGGCCAGCTGGCTATTCATCTGCTTACCCGAACTCAGTTCGTCCTTCAGTTCGTCGGCATCCATGGCGTTCAGCACTTTGAGCCCATTGCGGCTGAGCATTACCGCGAGCTTTTCTTTCGTCATGTTGGCGTCGAACGGAACCAACGCGAAACGCTTCACAACGTCTTCGGGTGTATTGGCAAATTTCACATCCTCATGGTGAACCGCTCCGCGCAGCATGTTCGCCAGGCCCAGCGTGCGCGCGGCATCGTCGCCCGCTGCGCCCGCTTGCAAAAAGTCGGCCGCCTGCGGGTACTCCCTCCTGTTCATGAGCATCTCGCCCGCAGTGCCCGCGGTGTCCTTGAACGACGCATCGTCGGTCGACCTCTTGTTGGCCTCGGCCAGTCCCGCTTTGCTGTCTGCGATCATGGCCATGCTCGCGGAAAGCAACTGTTGCGGTTCTGGATTGAGAGTCTGCCCAGCCTTGTATGCTTCCGCGTAATCGCCGCCGTAGAAAAGCGCGAATGCCAGGTTGTTGCCGATGCCGAGATCGGCCAGCTTGTCCTCGCCCAGCGCCTCATATTCCGCAATGGCCTCTTTCATGTGCGACTGACCGCTGTATCGCCGGCCCACGGAATCGTATTCCAGAAGAATGGCCAGGTCGCCCTGCGCCGAATGATCGTCAGGATCGAGCTTGATCGCAGCGCGATACGCATCCGCGGCGCCGGCCATGTCGCTGCCCGCACGCAAATTCCGTCCCACCAGGTCATGCTTCAGAATCTCCGCCAGTGTGCGCTCTGCAACTGCCGACGTCGGATCGAGCTTGACCGCAAGGCGCGCTTCATCGCGCGCAGCCTCGCCCATCCCCGCTTCAAGCAGTACATTGGCCACCTGCAAATGGTGCACCGCTGAATTCGGATTCTGCGCGATCAGCGCGCGATAGCTGGCCAGCGCTTCTTTTACCTTGCCATCGCGCAGCAGCGCCGCCCCTTGCGGTTCAAAGTTCACCATGATCGCCGGCCCGTTGATAAGGTCTGTAATCTCATTGCGCAGCGCCGTTGCTTCGGCCACCGTGTAGCGCCGCTTCACAGTGTCGAAGACGAGATGCGCCAGCACTACGCCATCCTTGCTGGCGGAAAAACTCTCCGTGAGTATCGCCGGCCCAATCTGGACAGTCGCGTCCTTGGGCAGTTCCTTGGGAATAAACCCGGCAGGCGGGATAAGGCGGTACTTCCACTCCATTTTGTAAGGAGCGTCAAGCCACCAGTCTTCTGTTCGCGGCGTTTTCGGCTTGTCGGGTCCAGTCGCCTTCTTTTCGTCGCTGTCGTCCTTGCGCTTCAGTTCGTCGGGCAGCATCAGGAACATCCGGTCGACGCGAATGGCAACTTGCGCATCTTCGAGATTCGTAAACCCGCGCTTGGCCTTGTCGCACGCGAGGGTCAACTCGAATGGGCGCGACAGGTCGGCGGGATCGGTGCGGTCCACCTTCGTCAGATCGTCTGAAACATACTCCGCCTGCACATATCCGCGCAGGCCATCGCGTGTGTCATTGTCGGGCTTGTCCGCATAGTACCCGCGATAGCCCGACTCATAGATTCCAGTCGGCTCGGTAATCTCCACTACATTGGCCGGACCGTTGTCCGCCAGCGTAAACTCGCGGGTCTCCTTCAGGCCGTTGTCTTTTGACGTTGACTCGGGAGTCTTCTCGAGCGCCGTCGTCGTTGTATTGGTGATCAGAGCAAGCCGCCCCTGGTCGCCCATGGGAATCTGCCCCAATTGCGCGTAACGGTCCGTGGCGTCAATCCAAATTGGATTCTTCCCCGGCACATAGACGATGGCATGATCGAACATGCCCATGCCCGGCAGATCAGCAGGTACGTCTATCCGCGATTCAACGCTGAGCAGCGCAACATTGGCTGGAATCCCGGCCGCGCGCAACATCACCACGAGGAGTGTGGCCTTGTCTTTGCAGTCGCCGTATTTCTTGGCCAGGGTTTCCGCCGGATCGTGCGGCACAATCGCCGCTTCGCCAAATTCGATCCCTGTGTACCGCACCTCGCGGTCAAGATAGTCCAGGATCGCCGCTTCCTTGTCGGCGACAGTCTTCTTGCCGCCGACCAGAGGATCCACCACTGCCTTTACCGCCCCGGAGCCGGAGAAGTCGTCGACGATCTTTCCGTACGCTGCCGCCACGTTCTGCCACGATGCGCCCGTTGCGAAAGCGATGATGGGGAATTTCACCACGTCCGGCGGCAGATACGGCTCTCGCGAATTGATGCCGTCAATCGGCCCCACATCGAAAGTAAGAGTGACGCGCCCGGCCGTTTCCGTGCGCACGGGCTTCACATCGGGCAATAGAGACAATTCTGTCTTGAGCGGCAGCGACGCTGGAGCGTCGAACACCACTCTGCTGTGCGCCACCATCACATCTTCCTGCCCAAGCTCCACGCGCCCCACACGGCCCGGCGCAAACAGCGGAGCCGTCTCCGTCTCTGTGTACTCTTCCTCCACCACCACACCCGGCGCAATCGCTGGAAATGGCGCATGCAACCGCTTGCCGTCACTGTAAGTTTTGTAGTCGCCTCCGCGCGCCGGCGCCTCGGTCACCGTGTTGGGGTCAAGCTCATGGACTGTAAAGTCCGGCGCAATCACGCGTGCGCGAATCACGGGCCGCGCCTCGTGCCACGGCTCCCAGCCGACCGAGAGAGCGTCCCAGCCCTCGGCGCCTTTCTGCGTCAGCACCTTATAGATGATGCGGCCCACATGATTCATGCGCCCGGTGTCGTCGAACGTGTAGCTCTCATCTTCCACCAGCTCAACAACATTCGCGCCGTCAGGCACAGGCACCGCCGAGGCAGCCTCGTAGAGCGTTTTGGGATCGACGGAAAAGTCCGGCGCGGCCCACGGCTCAACTTGCGCACTCGCGGCCGGAGCCGGGGCCTCCGGCAATTGTGCCTTTCCAGCGGCGCCAATCACGCACGCAATCAACGTAAACAACAGGCTGTGGTTGAGAGTTCGCGCGCGGAAACTGGACACAGGGCACCCGTAAAAAATGGATTGTGAACACAACGGTAAATTGCGCGAGGCGGAAGCGCAAGCAGGCCCGAAGCGTTGCGTTCGACGGCGAATTTTAGTCCATTCGGCTTTTCACCCTGGGCTATACTGTTCCCCAAGGTCGACCATGGATAACCAAAGCGGCACCGCCGGAAACAGGTTCTGTGTAAACTGCGGCGCTCCTCTCATTGCAAACGCAGTCTTTTGCGGCTCATGTGGGCAGCGCGTCGAGGCTCCCCCGACGCAGGCCGCCGCACCTTCAATGCCGCCGCCCCCACCGCCTCCGCAGCAATTCGCCGCTCCAACTGCCGGCGTGGCGGAATTCTCTCGGCAAGGCCTGAAATGCCCACGCTGCGGTTCCACGCAAGTCCAGACCGCCAAGCGGGGATGGAAGTGGACAACGGGTATGATCGGGAGCGGCAATATGGTTGCAACTTGCATGCAGTGCGGAAACAAGTTCGACCTTAATTAGGTCGCCCGATCACGGCTTCCGCGTCTCTGCCGCAATCTTCCTCAACTCCGGCAGAGTTTTCCCCAAAGCCACGGGAGCCGCTTCGCGCGTTCCCAGCGCGAAATACACATCTCGATAAAGCAGGTAAAGTTTCTCGTAAACCGCAGCCGATTTTTCGTCCGGCTCAACTGTGCGGAGCGGCAGGCACACCGCTGCCTGCGCTTCTTCGATGGTCCTGTACGCTCCCGCCGCAATCAGCGCGAAGATCCCTGATCCCAGGCTCGTTGGAATTCCCGTCGGCACCAGCACCGGCTTGTTCAGCACATTCGCATATACGCGGTTCAGCACTTCGTTCTTCTGCGGAATGCCGCCCGCGTTAATCACTCGATCGATGCGGAAACCATGTTCCGCCATCCGCTCCAAAATGATGCGCGTGTGAAATGCTGTGCCTTCGATCGCTGCGAACAACTCGTCCTGCGCCGTGTGCACCAGGTTCCAGCCCAGCGTGACGCCGCCTAGTTCGGGATTCACTAGCACCGTACGGTCGCCGTTGTCCCAGCTCAGCCGCAGCAGCCCGGTTTGTCCGGCCCTGTAATTCTCAAGTCCCTCGCTTAGTGCCGCCACTGTGGTTCCCGCGCGCCTGGCAATGGCGTCAAAAATGTCGCCAACCGCCGAGAGGCCCGCCTCGATGCCTGTGTAATCGGGATGCACGCTTCCCGGCACCACGCCGCACACGCCCGGAACCAACTCCGCCTCGCGCGCCATTGCGATGATGCACGTCGAAGTGCCCACCACATTCACCGCATCGCCCTCCCGAATATTCGATCCGATCGCATCCCAGTGCGCGTCGAAAGCTCCCACGGGAATCGGAATTCCGGCGCGCAGCCCCAATTCCGCTGCCCACTTCGCAGAAAGATTTCCCGCAAGGTGATCGCTTGTCAGGTACTCGCCGCCCATCTTCGCGCGCACTCCGGCAAACAGAGGATCGACCGCAACAAGAAAACTCTCCGGCGGCAATCCGCCCCACTTTGGATTCCACATCCACTTGTGGCCCATCGCGCAAACGCTGCGCTTCACAGCGCCCGGCTCCGTTACGCCGCACAACGTCGCCGCCACCATGTCGCAATGTTCCAGCGCCGTCTTGAAACCCGCGCGTTTCTCCGGGTTGTGCCGCAGCCAGTGCAGCAGCTTCGCAAATCCCCACTCGTGCGAGTAGACGCCGCCGCACCACTCGATGCCCTCGAAACCCAGCTCGTGCGCCTTGCGCGTAATCTCTTCGGCCTCGGCGAACGCGCGGTGATCGCACCACAGGTAATATTCGTCGAGCGGCTCCAGCCCCTCGCCAACAGGGACTACGCTCGATCCCGTCGTGTCCAGCGCGATCGCCGCCACCTGCGCGCCATCAATGCCTGTCGACCTTAGCGCATCCTTCGTCGCCGTGGCCAGCGCGGCCATCTGGTCGGCGTGCGACTGTGTCGCGTAGTTTGGATCCTCACGCTTGCGGTGCAGCGGATAGCTGGCCGAAGCAGTTCCGATCGGCTCCGTCTTGCTGTCAACAAGAGTCACGCGAACGCTGAGTGTACCGAAATCGACTCCGGCAACAATGGCCATTGCAACTTCTCCTCACAGCGGTTTCAGAATTGATCGACTTCGGAACCATTGTGCGAAGTGGCATTTTCCTTAAGAAAATGCCACCTTTTACCATTCAAGAGAGGGCGTTTAATATCTGAAACCGCTCGAAGTAAACGCTTCCTGATCCGCACCTCAGACTACACCATCGCCCCATGCCGCAGCCGCGCCATGTTCTTCGCGATTATTTCTTTGACCCAGGCAGCATTGACGACAGCTTGCCCATGATTCCAGGCTTTGTGTTTAGCTGCGCAGGAGACGGCTTCGCCGGCGCCGCAACTGGCTTGGCCGAGTTGGCGGATGGAGTCGCCGGCGGACTCGGCGCATTCGGCGCAGTGGGCGGCACTCCTGCTCTCGGAGCCGGCTCGTTCGGCCCCCCTTCGACGACCGCGGCATGCGCCAACTCTGGCGGCTGCGCGTTGTCCTGATTCTTCACCAGGATCGTGATGCGCCGGTTGGACGGATCGTAGGGGTTGCTTCTCACGCGCAGCATCTGGTCCGCGAATCCCCTCACCTGCGTCACCTGGTCCCTGCGCACGCCATTCTGTTGCAATAGCCGCCGCGCCGCGTTGGCGCGGTCCGCTGAAAGCTCCCAATTACTGTAGTTCGTGTCGGTCGAATACTGCGTCGCGTCCGTATGTCCTTCAATGAGCAACTGGTTGGGTAGCGTCTTCAACTCCGCTGCCAGCAGCGCCAGCAGTTCCTGCCCATTCGGGCTCAGTTGTGCGCTGCCGCTCTGGTAGAACGTTCCGTTCTTGTCTTCGATCAGCTCAATGCGCAGGCCTTCCGGCGTGATCGTAATTTCAATCTGCCTGCTAAGCTTTTCCAATTCCTTTTTGGCCTTGATCTCTTGTTCGAGCTTCTGTTTCAACTCCTCCAGCCGCTTCGCGTTTTCGTCGTTCTGCACCACTGCGACACCGTTTCCCGCCATCGTCGTTCCCAGTAGTTTTGCGGTTCCCCTCGGATCGTTGAAGTATCCAGCCACTGCTTTTTTCACCGGATCATTTTGGGCCATCAGCCACAATACGATGAACAGTGCCATCATTGCAGTCACAAAGTCGGCATACGCAACCTTCCATGCGCCGCCGTGGTGTCCGCCGTGACCACCCTTTTTCTTGATTACGATGATGGGTTTTGCTTTCCCTGTCATTCAGTGCCTTAGCCCCTTAGTCCCTATGTCCCCGCTCCTACGCCGCCGCCGCCACCGGCGCTGCTTCCACCGGCTCCGTCTTGTTCTTGCAGTTCTTCTCCATCTCGTCGAAGTCCGGCCGCCCGTATGCGGGAATCGCGCGGCGTCCCATCTCAATCGCAATCATCGGCGCCGAGCCCTTCAGAAACGCAAGCAGGAGCACGCGCAGCACGTGCAGGTAATCGTTGTGCTCGTCCGCCAGCTTCTTCATGCTCGCGGCCAAGGGCCCTACCAGGCCGTAACAAAGCAGAATCCCGAGAAAAGTCCCCACCAGCGCAGCGGCCACGTGTTTGCCGATCTCCTCCGGCGGTCCACCCAGCGAGCCCATCGTGATTACCACGCCCAACACCGCCGCCACAATGCCCAGCCCCGGCAGCGAGTCGGCGACCGTGGTCAGCGAGTCTGCGGGCTGCACTGCCGATTGATGATGCACTTCCATGTCCAGTTCCATCATCTGGTCCATGTCGAACGGCTCCACGCCTCCCGTAATCGCCGTGCGCAGCGTGTCGCACACAAAGTCCCGAGCATGATGGTCGCCCAAAAACTCCGGATAGTTTTTGAAGATCGTGCTCTCGCTCGGCTTCTCCACATCCATCTCCACCGCCAGCAACCCCTCTTTGCGCACCTTGTTCAGGAACTGGTACATCATCTTCAGCGTGCTCAAGTAGCGCGCTTTGGTAAACGGCGAGCCCTTCAGCGACGCCAACAAGCCCGCCACAATGTCCTTCAGGATGCGCAATGGATTTGCCACCAGCAGCGTGCCTGCCGCTGCGCCGCCAATAATTAAAAGCTCCGCCGGCTGCACCAGGACAAGAATGTGCCCCTTCTCCATCAGGAAGCCCGCGATGATCGCGGCAAACACCACAACGATGCCTATGATGGCAAACATGTCGACTCCTCCGCCGCGGCCGGCACGGTGTCATTCGCCGCGGCAACGGTTGCCCGGTTGCCTCCCGTCCGGCTGCTCGTTTCCATCGCTTGTCGCGCTCGTCCCAGCAGTTGCGCCAGCGTTTCACCGCCTTCGCCGACGGCTTGTGCCGCTCCAACGCTTACCGTGAGCGACACGCGATCGCCCCACCAGCGGAAGTCCGCCGTCCGCGCCAAGCCCGCCAATGTATGCGCGTGCGACGCCAGCATCTCCGCGCTGCGCTCGTGCGCCACAATCAGGAATTCGTTATCTCCCCAACGGCTAATCTCTTCTGCCGGGCGCAACCCATGGAGTAGCGCGTGTCGCACCTTTTCGAGCATCGCGTTGCAGGCGCTTGCGCCGTGCGTTTTGCGCAAATCCTCTGACTGATCCACTCCAATCCACAAAACGCTGAACGGCGGCCCGCCGCGCTTGAAGTCATCGAACTCCGTTTGCAGCCGCTCTTCGAACTCGTCCCGGGCCTCATCCGGGCCCGCGTCGTCGCTACTTTCTCCGTGCGGCAGCGCATCCAGGCTCTCTGCGGGATGAAAGAGTGCCGCACCGCCGATGCGTTCCCCCAATTCGTCGCGCAATATTAGGAATCGCGCGACCAAGGGGACTTCGTGGCCCAGCTTGTGCTTCGCCCGCACTAGCGCTCGCCGGATCGCTCCGCCCCTATCGCCCACCGGCGCATCTGCAGGTTCGTCAAGCAACAGTGCTTCCAGCCCCTCGGGAAGCGGCCGCCCCAAAACGTCGATCGCCGCGTAGCCGGTGATGCTCCGCGCTGCCTGATTCCACAGCACCAACTCGCCCTCCAGGCCCACCAAGGCAACGCCCTCGGGGACGGCGTCGAACGCGGCTTCGAGCAGTTCATTGCAGTGGCCCATCAAATCTCTTCTCTCGCCCGTATCCATGCTCCGTCGCAGCCGGCTGTGGCCACGCACCTGGCCTTCGCGCACGCCGCTTCGCAGTTCGGCTGCTCCTCCTTAAATCGGCGCAAATCCGCCCGACTTCAAGGAGTCATTCCGCAATAAGAGAACTCAAATGTGGAAAAGGAAAGGAATCTTTGGACCCTACGCGGGGCATCTGCGGCCATCGCCGACGTTGCTAATTCGCTGAAATGCTGCCGCGCGCCGCTACTCGTAGCTCCTCACCCACTCCAGAATCGACCGCACGCCGATCCCGCTCGGTCCTTTGGCAATGAAGGGCCGCGAGTCCTCCACCCACGCCGTTCCCGCGATATCGAGATGAATCCATGGAGTGTCTTCGGCGAACACATGCAGGAACTCAGCCGCGATGATGGCCCCGCCCCATCGTCCGCCCGTGTTCTTGATGTCGCCGATATCAGATTTGATCAAGTCGGCGTACGCGTCGCCCAGCGGCAGCCGCCAGAACTTCTCTCCGGAAATCGCCAGCGCGGACTCAAACTTGCTGTACGCCGCATCGTCGTTTGAGAAGGCGCCCGCAGTAATCTTGCCCAGCGCAACCGAGATAGCGCCCGTCAGCGTTGCCGCGTCGATCAGGTGCGTCGCGCCCAGTTGCCGCGCGTACGTCAGCCCATCGGCCAGCACCAGGCGGCCCTCGGCATCAGTATTGATGATCTCGATCGTCTTCCCGCTCATCGCCGTCTGCACGTCACCCGGCTTTTGCGCCGTGCCCGAAGGCATGTTTTCCGCCGCGCAAATAATCGCGATCACCCTAACCTTCGGCTTCAGCAGCGCAACCGCGCGCATCGCACCGATCATCGCCGCTCCGCCGGCCATGTCGTATTTCATCTTTTCCATGTTGTCCGCGGGCTTGATCGAGATGCCCCCGGTATCGAACGTAATTCCCTTGCCGACCAGCCCAAGCACCGGGGTCCCCACGGACGGGTCTTCGTTCGCGGGGTGGAGCACAGGGCCGTCGGTCACACCCTCCGGCTCATAGCGAAGCACAATCAGCGCCGGCGGCTCCGCCGAGCCTTGCGACACGCTCCAAAACGCGCCCATCTTCAGCTCATGCAGCTTTTCCGTGGAATCGACTTCCCACCCCAGACCCACTTCCTGCGCCATCATCGCGGCCCGCTGCCCCAGGATCGTCGGTGTCAGCTTGTTGCCTGGCTCGTTTACCAGCGAGCGCGCAAAGTTCTGGCTCTCGCCAATCATTCTGCCTTCGGCAAAAGCCGCCTCAACCCCCGCGCGGTCGGCTCCATCCGCATCCGTGCCCGCGACGGCAAGCGTGAATGTCTGGATACTCTGGTCCTTTCGATCGCTTCGGTACGTATCGGCGTCGAAGTCGCCCACAAACGCGCCTTCCACCGCGGCCCGTACGGCGGCTGCGCCCCTCAGACCCTCGGAAGAAGGCAGCGCGAGGACCACCTCGCGAATGCCTCGTGGCTTGGCAAAGCGAACCGCCGTTCCCGCCGCATCGCGCACCGAGTGGACCGTCGCTTTGGTCAGTTTGCCCAGCCCGACAATCAGCAGTCGCTTGGCTGCGATTCCTGCCGGAGCGTGCAGGAGCACGGTTTCGTTGGCGCCGGCTTTGTACTCGCCGGTCCCGAGTACTCCGGCCGCTGCGGCTTGGACAGCCGGATCGGCGGTCAGAAGCGTGAGCTGCGGTTTAGCGTCGGGGCCCTTGGCAGTTTGGGTGTCGGCGGCCAGAACGGCCAGCAACTGTGTTGCGATCCCCGCGATCGGGGCATAGGAAATCTCAGTGTGCATATTGCCCATTCTTCACGGAACGCTCGGCTTGTGGCAAATCCGCGTGCATCTTGCGCGGCAGGGCTAGCAGCTGGAAGCTAGCAGCTTCAAGCTGTCTTACCGGCTGTTTCTATGCTTGTTCGCTTTGATCGCGGACCTTGCCTCGCGGTCGGCCTCGCGCCGCCGCTCTGTCTCCCGCTTATCCCAATCCTGCTTGCCCTTGGCCACCGCCAGCTCGCACTTCACCCGCCCGTTGCGGAAATACAGCCGCGTCGGAATGAGCGTATGTCCCTTGATCTGCGTCTTGGAGAGTAGCTTGCGGACCTCTTCGCGGTGCAGAAGCAGTTTCCTTGTGCGCGTTTCGTCGTGGTTGGCAATGTTGCCGTGGGAGTACGGACCTATATGCATGTTCAAAAGGAACGCCTCGCCATCCTTGATCAACCCGTAGGAGTCTTTCAGGTTAGCCTTGCCCTGGCGGATGGACTTGACCTCCGTCCCGCGCAGCGCCACGCCGGCCTCGAACTTCTCCAGCAAAAAGTAGTTATGGCTGGCCGCGCGGTTATGCGCCGCATCGCGTTGGCCGCTGGCCACGGGATCGCGGGGTTTCGCCGTTTTCTGGGCCGCAGGAGTGCCCTTGGCGGTAACAATGTGACTGGTTTGGCGGGCCATTGGCAGGCATCCTTGAATTCTCATCGTAGCATCGGTTCGGCTCAGGACTCGGCCCCATGGGCAGCAACGGAGCTTTGTTAGAATGGGAGAGCGTTTTTTTCGGGAAGTCTGGCAAAATGAATCGCATCCGGGCGTCCGCTGCGGCCATCAAAGGCCTGCCGTCGCGCGCCAATCTGGGTCTCTGGCCATGTCCCCTTTGCCGTGTTTTGGAGTCGCCATTTGGCTGTTTTTGGGAGTCGTATGAATCGCCATCGCACCCTTCGACAATCCGCCGTTCGAGCCATGGCCTCGCGATGGTTCTTCGCGCTTGCAATTTCTTGCATTGTGGCCGGCCTCGGCACAAGTGCGGGCCGCCTTTATGCCGAATCCCCCAACTCAGACTTCAAGCACGCACAGGCCGCGGAGGCCCGCGACGACTACGACACGGCCTTCAATCTCTACCAGAAAGCCTATAATCGCGACCCCAAGGACGCTCGTTTCCAAATCGCCCTCGCGCGCATTCGCACCACCGCTTCCTCGGCGCACATTACCAAGGGCCGCAAGCTGCTCCAGTCCGGCGATGTGCAAGGCGCGCTTTCTGAGTTCCTTCATGCCGCCGAGATCGACCCCGGCAACGAGGCCGCCCAGCAGGAGATTGCCCGTGTGCGCCAGCGGCAAGGTACCAGCGTGCCGGCGTCTGAGATCGGGTTGCCACAGCCGACCGGCGAAGAACAGGAGCTGGACCAGGTAGAAGCTCCACCTGTGCTCCGCCCTCTCACCAACGAGCCGCTTTCGCTGCATATGGCCGAAGATGCCAAAGTCGTCTACCAGGCTGTCGCCAAGGCCGCCGGCGTCAATGTGCTCTTCGATCCCGATTTCAACTCCAAGCGCATCCAGGTTGACCTCAATAACGTCTCCCTCCTCGATGCGCTGCGCATTGTCGGCGTCATGTCTGACACCTTCTGGCGCCCCGTCACAAGCAACACCATCTTTATCGCGCAAAACTCCCGCACCAAGCGCCAGGAGCTGGACGAGCAGGCGGTGCAGACCTTCTATCTGAGTAACGCCTGGCAGCAGAACGACCTCAATGACGTGCAAACCGCTCTGCGCAACGTGATGCCCAACGCCAAGGTCTACGGCGTGCAGAGCCAGAACGCCATCGTCATGCGCGGAACGCCTGACGAACTTCTACTCGCACAGCAGCTCATTGACGACCTCGACAAGGCCCGCGGCGAAGTCGTCGTAGACATTGCTGTCCTCGAGGTCAGCAAGAATTGGGAGCGGACGCTGGGCATGCAGTGGCCCAGCAGCTTCGGCGTCAGCCTGCAACCCAACTGCGCGGCAACCAATTCGTGCAGTTCCAGCACCAGTTCCACTTCCACCAGTGGCACCAGTACAGGTACCAGCAGCACTGTCAGTCCCACCCTTTATAATCTCGCCCACCTTAACTCCACTGATTTCGCGGTGACCGTCGGCTCGGCCACGCTGAATCTTTTGCTGACCGACAACAACACCAAGGTCCTGCAGAGTCCGCGCATCCGCGCTACCGACGATCAAAAAGCCACCATGAAGATCGGTTCGAAGATTCCCGAGGCCACAGGGTCTTATTCCACCCCGGGCCTTACCGGGGGCACGGCCATTGGCTACGCGCAGACCCAATTCCAGTACATCGATGTCGGTGTGAACATCGAGATGACGCCAAGTATTCATTTCGACCACGATGTGACGCTGAAAATCAAAATCGAGGTTTCGGCCGAGAGCGGAACGACGACCATCGAAGGCGTTACGGAGCCCATCATCAGCCAGCGCGTCGTTGACCAGGTCATCCGCCTGCGCGAAGGCGAGGCCAGCATCCTCGGCGGGATCCAGAACAACGAGGAACAGAACAACTGGAGCGGCATCCCCGGCCTGAGCGCGATTCCCGTGCTCAAGTACATCTTCGGCTCCCGGGACCGCACCATCCAGGATGACGACATCGTCTTCGTTGTCGTTCCGCACATCGTCCGCTCGCAGGAAATGGATCAGGCTAATCTGCGTGAGATTGACACCGGCTCGGGCCAGTCCATTGACCTGCGGTATACCGGCGCTGGCGCACCGGCTCCCTCCTCGGCTCCTCCAGTCGAGCCGACTGCGATGGAGCGGCCCGCTGTGGGTTCGATTCCCGCCGGAAGCGCCGTCGAAGCTGCCCCAGCGATGCTAGCGCAGTTACGCTCCGATATGGCTTCCAGTGGCGGCCCTCAATCCACCGCCCAATCCGCCACGGCAGCGCCCAATCCCGCTTCCCAGGCGGCTTCACAAGTTGTCGCTCCTACGCCCACTCCACCACCGGCTGTTCCGCCAGCCACCACAGCCCCGCCTCCGGGAGCCGTGCCTGCTCCTGCGGCCGCGCCCCCGGCCGCATCGCCGGCAACCAACGCGCCCGCCGCGCTTCCTGCCAGCAGTGCCGCTTTTGCGCTCAATGCGCCCTCCGCTCCGCTGGCCTCAGGAGCAACCTTCCAGGTTCCCGTCGTCTTAAATGGCGCCACTGACGTTGCTTCGGTCGCACTCCAATTCCACTACGACGCTTCAAAACTCCAGCTCGTCAACGTCTCTCCAGGTGACTTCCTCAGCCGCGATGGTCAGGCTGCGCCTCCCATTCACGCCGACGAGCCTGCGGGAAATCTTGTCGTCGGCATCTCGCGGCCGCCGGGAACACATGGCATCTCCGGCACCGGCGTGGTCTGCGTTCTCACCTTCCAGGCCAAGGCTTCGGGCACCAGCGATCTTGCCATCACTCGCGCCTCGGTGGTCAACGCCGCGCAACAGCAGTTGCCGGTCGCAAGCGGGCAAACCAGCATCGTCGTCAAGTAGGGAACAGCGCCGATGAACATCCACCGCCCCATTCCGATCCACAGCGAACCGGCCTCAGTTCGCAGGAGGGGTGAGCGCGGCCTCACGCTCGTCGAACTGATCGTCACAGTCTTCATCCTCACCATTCTCTCTACGGCGGCGCTGCCGCTGGTCCGTTTCCAGGTCAAGCGGCAAAGGGAGCGTGAGCTCCGCTTCGATCTGTGGGAGATGCGCGACGCTATCGACAAATACAAGGACGCGGCCGACAAAGGCGCCTTCCAGACCAAGGTGGATAGCCAGAACTATCCCCCCGATCTGGATACGTTGGTCAACGGAGTTGACGTGCAAGGCAAGAAGCTCAAGTTCCTGCGCAAGATTCCGGTGGACCCGATGACGGGCAATACCGATTGGGGAATGCGCTCCATGCAGGACGATCCGGACTCCGACTCCTGGGGCGGCCAGAGCGTATTCGACGTCTATACCAAATCCCAGGGAACCGGCCTGGACGGCACGAAATACTCAACATGGTGAGAGGATAGGCTGAAAGCTGAAGCAATGCGCAATCGACGCTCACAATCCGGCTTCACGCTCATCGAGCTGATCATCGTCATGACGATCATCGCCATCCTGGCCACGCTCGCTGTCCCCTACTTCGCCGCCGCCATCAAGCACGCGCGCGAAGCGGTTCTGCGCGAAGACCTGCAAACCATGCGCATGGCCATCGATTCCTACACCATGGACAAGCAGAAGGCCCCGCAGTCGCTCGACGATCTTGTCCAGGAGGGCTACCTCAGGGCCATCCCCGAAGACCCCATGACCCACAGCAAAGATACCTGGGTCACCGATACCAGCGACGCCATGTACTCCATCGACGAAACCGAGTCCGGCATCAACGATGTTCACTCTGGTTCCGATGAGCAAGGTTCCGACGACCAACCTTACTCCGCTTGGTAAATTCGGGAGTGAGGAGTCGCCCCATGCCGCCAACCCGCGCTCTGGCCTTACTCGCTTTCCTTACCGCCTTCTCCATCTCACTTCACGGGCAGTCCACAACGTCCGTCTCCATCCGCCTGCTTGATGGCAAGACAGGCCTTTCCGTCAAGGCCTCAAACTTCCTCGTGCGCGTCGATCACAATGACACCGTGCACCCCGATTGGGTCAAGATCAACGATGATGGCACGGTGATTGTCACCCTCCCTGCTGATGCCAAGGAAATCTCCGTCAAGGCCACCTATGACATGGGTATGGATACCTACGTCAACTGCGACGCCGCCAGGGAGAACGATAAAGAGCGGAATGTCTGGTATTCCATCGCGACCATTCTCAGCACGGGCGTCGTCGCGCCGGATGAATGCGCGAAGACCGCCTTTAAACCCAAGCCGGGCGAGTTGCTTTTCTTTGTCCGCAAGCGCAGTTGGCACGACAATCTCGAACAATAGCTTTGAAGTTACTTCGATCGCGGCAGCTCCCCGTCAATTCACCCCAGGGCTGAAGGCTGAGAGCTGAAAGCTGATAATAAAGTCTTGGCCCTCGAACCCCCATCTCCGTCCGCATTCGACTTCCTCGTGCGTGTCGCGCTGTCCTACGCGAGCTTGCTCAAAAGCCCTCTTGCTCTTCCGGAGACGGGCCTCGGCGGCAAGCTTTTCTACGCGGGCGAGCTTGACGAAGCGGGCCGCGCGCTCCTCGTAGCCGCCAACATTGCTGGCGCAGCCACATTGGCCGCAACCGCCGATCGCGACGCGCAAAAGCAGACCCTTCGCGATCGCGTCGCCGACTTCGTCGTCAACAATCTCGACGAAGCCCTGCGCATCCTGAAGAATCAACTCCGTAAGCGCGAAACCATTGCGGTCTGCGTCACCCTGCCGCCCTCAGAAGTCGAAAGTGAAATGAATGAGCGCGGCGTCTCGCCCGATCTATTCCGTCGCGAAGTTCCCATCACACCATTCCACAAGGCGCTCTTGCTTCATCAAGACGAGGAAACGGAATCCGATCTCAGCAAGATACCCGCTGTGGTTACCTGGCGCGTAGAGTCTTCATTGCCGAAAGATCTCGCCGTCCTCGACGAAATCGCGCTCTCGTGCCTCGATGCGGATGAATGGCGAGCCCGCCGCTGGCTGCGCCTCTCGCCGCGCTATCTCGGCCGCATGGCCCACGGCCTGCGCCTCCTCGACTGCAACCGCGAGTTTGCCGCCCGCTTCAGCGAGCGCGTCATCCAATTCGTTGAGCGCGACGAGATCGCGTTTGCCTTTGAAATCCTCTCGTACCTTCGCGGCATTCCCGACCAATTCCGATACGCCCCCACCAAACCCTGACCAGCACGCCCTCTGTTCGATTCTCCGCTCATTCACTTCTTCACTTATTCACTTATTCACTCGTTCCCTTGGTCCCTTGGTCCCTTGTTCCCTCTGTCCCTGCTTTCCCAATCTTGCCCCGCAATTCCGCGAGCCCCATCCCAGTCTTCGCCGAAACCGGCAGAATCTCCTCGACGTCGAGCCCTTGTTTCAACGCGGCGAGATTGCGCGTACGCTCGTTCCCGCTCAGCCGGTCCGCTTTCGTCGCCACTACAAGGAATTCGCGACGCGCGTTGCGCAGCCACTCGAATAGTTGCCGATCATTTGGCCGCGGGGGCACATTCGCATCGACAAGACAGATACAGAGCTTGAGGGTTTCGCGAGTCGCAAGGTAGGGCTCGATAAACTTCGGCCACTCCGCTGAAATCGACTTCGAAATCTTCGCGTAGCCGTAGCCCGGCAAGTCCGCGAAAATCATCTCGCCCCCGCGGCGTCCCTCGGAAACCAGAAAAAAGTTGATCGCCCGCGTGCGCCCCGGTGTGGACGAAACTTTCGCCGCCTTCGCGCCCACCAGCGCGTTCAGCAGGCTCGACTTTCCCACATTCGACCGCCCCAGAAACGCGATCTCCGGCACGCTCGCCTTGGGAAACTCCGCCGCCGAAACCGCCGGGCGCAAAAATTTGGCTGTGTAGCGCATCGTGGGAGAGGCCTGCGTGTAGACTGGCGCACGGTCAGAGCCAACTGGGTTGAGAATACAGGACCGCCACGGTCGCTAGGCACACAGCCGCGGTTGCCTTGGCAAATGGCCAAAGAGGAAGCGCATCCCTTTCGAGGCGGGTTAAGAATCACGAAGCTTCAAGAAGGGCGCACATGCGCCCTTCTCGATCGAACTCCGGGCGTTGAATGTTCGTTACGGAGTCAGCGTCCAGGTGAAAGTCGCGTCCGGCCCGAGTGTCGCATTACATGCATAATTCTCTGGACCGAATGTCAGGACTTGGCCATTGGTGAAAGTTGCCGTTCCGTACAGTTGTGCTCCTCCGGGAGTGATGCTCGTGGTGTAATCGCCCCACGGGCTCATGGCCCCCTGCGCCACCCCATTGAAGTAGAACTCGACAATGTAGCCGGTGGAGTTGTCGATGTGAAGCACGCAACCCGCGCCTTTCGCTGCCGGTCCGCCTTTGCTTTGCGGTGCCACGACGTTCTGGCCCGGCGTGTTCGTCAGACTGCTGTTCTTGATATTCGGATCTGGGGTACTTCCCTTGACAGCGCTGCTCTTGACCTGCGCCGCCAGGGGAATTGAAGTCAGGGCGGCAAGGCACGCAACGATCATGACCCGATTCAAATTCCTAATCATCGAATTTTCCTCTCCTCCTCGGCGCAGTAACCTCCAGGGCTCTGCCCGAACTCATTGGGAAGGCGTGATGTACACCCGATCCGGCAACATCGGGATTTCAAATGGGTACTCCACGCCATCTGTTTGGTCGAAAACTGCCGACTGTATTTTTGAAGCCGCATAACCTGCTGACATGTTCGGTAGCTTAAGAACTGAAGTAACTGTGCTCGAGAATAATGACCCTTCACCGGTTCGCTCCGGCTCCTGGCCGGGCATCGAGCTGAAAAGTACGAGAGTCTCATCCCGCTTCAGCGAGCCAAGGTTCATCACGTCGGCTGAGCTCGCTCGGGCAAGGCCCATATCTAGTAGATATACGTTTGGCCCGGGATGATTGTTTCGGACGATGTCCATCAACTCCGCCAGGCCAATGGAATTTGCCGGAGCCTTTTCCCATTTGCCCGCTACAGCTTGATCGGGCAGTTTCGCATCCGCCGCCATCAGGAATGTTTGACCAGTGGCGATGCCGCCCTCTCCGGCGAAATAAAACACGGCCACATCTTTAGGGCCAATGTTCTTCGCAAATGTGCTCAGACTCGCTTCGAGTTGGCTCAAGGTTGGGTTCTCGACGTAGGTGCTTTTGAAGCCGGCCAAGTCAAGCTGCTGATTCACTTGTTTGGCGCCGGCGATAGCGCTGTTCAGCGCGTGGCCAGCGTAATTGTCGATGCCGACAACCAACGCCTCCTTGTTGACCTGGTGCCCCGCCATATAAAACTCGCCGATGCTCGCATCTTCGGTCAAGTAGGGAACTTGGGCTCCGCCGATCACCGGGTCAGCTCTCATTGCCTGGCTCAACCACGCCGCGAGGCCGTCGAAAGTGATCAAGCCGTTCGGGGATGCGGCATCTCCCGATAGGCCTTCCAGAATGTAATGCGTAAAGTATCCGTTTTGCGCGTCGGCGTCTTCATAGCTTTCCTGTCCGGGCGCCGTCGCAAACAGGATCTTCATGCCTTGCGCCTGCATCATCTGCGTAAAGCCGTCGGCAGGTGCCGCGCCCTTGGTCGACGTAGCGGTCAATTGCCGGCACGCGTCAATAAGCATCATTACGTGCGCAGCGCCCGCACTGGTCAGCGAATCGGTGATGTCCTTCAGGGGATAGCCCGGCTCTGCATCGTCAGCCCCGGCGTCATAGGTTACAAGGAACTGGCGAACGCCTCCTCCGGTGCGTGTCTCAACTCCGTGGCCCGAAAATGCAAACAGGAGTGTTCCGCTGCCCTGGCTTCCAGTCTGGTCCTGCTTGAGCAGAGCCTGCGCTTGTTGCAGTGCTTTGCGGATGCTTGTCTTCATGGCATGATCGTCGGTCAGCACCTGAGTTTGGTATCCCTGCTTGGCGAGTTCCGCAGCCAG
>Ga0326728_10004556_pt1 | contig 40700 bp, 32 predicted proteins | sample MB3enrmetagenome_FD_207602 | JGI IMG/M metagenome (GOLD analysis project Ga0326728, IMG submission 207602) | Lab enriched peat soil microbial communities from McLean, Ithaca, NY, United States - MB31MN | ecosystem: Environmental > Terrestrial > Soil > Wetlands > Peat | place: USA: New York... | reverse complement strand
CCCCAAACAGCTCGCCGCCAACCGTGCCAACGCCGCCAACTCCACCGGACCCAAAACTCCCCAGGGCAAGGCCCGCTCCGCCCGCAACTCCGTCAAGCACGGCTTCACCGCCTCCACCTTCGCCGTCGTCCGCCTCGAAGACCTCCAGGAAATCGCCCTCCTCAAGAGCGACCTCGTCTCCGTCTACCAGCCCGTCAACTCTCAGGAACTCTTCGCCCTGGAGCGCATGGCCATCGCGCAACAGACCATCCTCCGCGCCGCGCGCCTGGAGTCCGGCCTCTTCACCACCTGCCTCAACGAAACCCTCGACAATAGCGACCACCCCTTCATCCCCATGAGCGAGGAGCTCGCCGGCGATGGCGATATCGAAATCACCCGCGCCCAGAACCGCAACTACCTCCTCGCCGAAGGCTTCCTCCGCACCGTCCGCCAGTCCAACGGTTGGACCATCTTTCTCCGCTACCAGGCCCAGGCCGAGCGCTTGTACCGCCGCGCCCTCGAAGACTTCGACCGCCTCAAAGCGCTCCGTCCGACTTTACCAAACGAAGCCATTCCAGACCTCCAACCCCAACCCGAATCAGCCACTTATCCCACTTCCGAAACGAACCCAATTGCCCCCGAAAACGCCCCATCCGCCGCTGTCGCAGCCGCCCCCACCCCGCAACCGGAACCCGATGCCGATCCCCCTCCTGGCGTTCCGCAAGCATGCCCGCCGCCGCGCGAAATCCCTTTTTCGGCGCGTCCGCGTCCGCACGCCTCCGCCCCGTTGCCAGCCACTGTGGCGCCCGCGGCCCGGCTTCAACACACCGGCGCCACAAGACCACCGCCAGTGCGTCGCAGCGAAGCGCTCAATGCGCTGAAGGCTGCCGGCTGAAGGCTGATGGCTGTTTTCGCGCCCTACCCAAAACTTTCCAAACACGGTACAATAGGTTTTTGAATGTCGAACCCTAGAAGTGGGCGAAAGCCCACTTTTTTGTTGGAATTCGCCATCCGGTGAAGCATGCGGGAAGATGTCGCGTCTAAGATCGAAGAAATTGCGGGGCGAGTGGTGGGGTCGGAAGGCTTGGAACTGGTCGAGGTGGAAGTGAAGGGCGGCGGAGCTCACCGCTTGGTGCGAATCTCGATCGACAAGCCGGCCGGCGTCACGCACGCCGACTGCGAACTGGTCTCGCAGCACGTCGGGACCATTCTGGATGTGGAGGATGTGGTCCCCGGAGGCCGCTATACGCTGGAAGTGAGCTCCCCTGGCGTGGAGCGGAAGCTCTTGAAACCAAAAGACTATGAGCGGTTCCAGGGGAAGAAGGCCAAGATCGTGCTACGCGACCCGGTGGATGGCCGCCGTACCTGGGAAGGCACCTTGGCGGGACTGGCCGAGGGCCGCGTAACGCTCGAAACCACGCCGGGATCCAGCATCCAGTTGCCGCTGGACCGCATCGAAAAGGCCAATCTGAAGTTCGAGTGGTAGGCCCGCCGGACGAGAAAACATCCTGAATCCATAACATGGGAACGAGGGCACTTTGGAAACGATCTTTCAATCCATCGAAATTTTGAGCAAGGAAAAAGGCATCGATCCGCAGATCGTGCTGGACGCGGTAAAAGACGCCATGTTGATCGCGGCGCGGAAACATTACCGCACCAACGAAGACTACGCGGCGGACATGGATCCGAAGACCGGGGCCATTCATCTCTATGCGGTGAAGAAAGTGGCCGAAACGGTCGCCGATCCGGTGCATGAAATGAGCCTGGTGGAGGCGCGCCGTCTGCAGCCGGACGTGGAGATCGGCGGCGAAGTGCGCATTCCCAAAAATACCGAGGCGTTGGGCCGCATCTCGGCGCAGACCGCCAAGCAGGTGATTTTTCAGAAGGTCAGGGAAGCCGAGCGGGAAACCGTATTCAACGAATACTCGGGCCGCACCGGCGAGCTGGTGAGCTGCACCATCAAGCGGGTGGAGGGTCCGGATTACGTTCTCGACCTGGGCAAGACGGAAGCCAAGCTGCCCAAGAAGGAGCAGTCGCGGCTGGAAAGCTACAGCGTGGGCGACCGCGTGCGTTGCGTCATCAAGCTGGTGGACAAGGGTTCCAAGGGGCCGGGTGTGCTGGTGTCGCGCGCGGCGCCGGAGCTGGTGATGCGCCTGTTCGAACAGGAAGTGCCGGAAATCTACGACGGCACGGTGGCCATCAAGGGTTGCGCGCGGGAAGCCGGCGAGCGCACCAAAATCGCGGTGCAGAGCCGCGATCGCGACGTCGACAGCGTGGGCGCGTGTGTGGGCATGAAGGGGATGCGGGTGCAGTCCATCATCCGCGAGCTGCGCGGGGAGAAGATCGACATCATAGAGTTCTCCGACGACCCGGTGGTGTTCGCCACGCATGCCTTGAGCCCGGCCAAGGTCAGCCGCATCACCGTGCTCGACCCGCTGGAAAAGCACATGGAAGTGATCGTGGACGATTCGCAGCTCTCTCTGGCGATCGGCAAGAAGGGCCAGAACGTCCGCCTGGCGGCCAAGCTGCTGGGTTGGAAGATCGATATCAAGAGCGAGGAAGAAAAGCGCCAGGAAGTGGAGTCGCAGATGGCCGCGCTGGTGGCGCCGGGCGCTCCGGTATCGGTGCTGATCGAGTACGGCCTGCCGGAGAACGTGGTCGAGAAGCTGCTGGAATCGAGCGTGGGCACGATCGAAAAATTGGGTGGGATGACGCCCGAGGAGCTGGAGGAGATCCAGGGAATTGGTCCCACCATGGTGGAGCAGATCCAGCTTTCGGTGAACGCGTACTACAGCCAGTTCGAGGAGCCGGCGGCGGCGCAAGAAGAGCCGGCGGAAGAAGCCGCGGGGCCGGCGGCTGAAGGGCTAGCCGAAGAGGCCGCGGCGGAAGAAGGCGCGGCGACAGTGCAGGAAGAGACGCCGGCGGAAGAAGCCGCCGAGCCGGTGACTGAAGAGGCCGCGCTGGAAGAAGCAGCGGCGACGGCGCCAGCGGAAGCGGAAGAGTCCTTGGAACAGTCTGGTACGATAGAGAACGCGGGTTCTCCCCTCAACAATCAGGCGGCCGGAGCGGACCCTGACGGGCCCGCGCTCGAAGACAGCACTTCGGAAGAAGGCAGCCATTGAGGAGTGTAGGAGCGCCTGAGGTAGAAGCAGATTCGCTTTACGCTATGAAGAAGATTCGAATCAACGAGCTGGCCCGGGAGCTGGAAGTCAAAGCTCACGAAATCCTGGACCGGCTTCCCGAACTGGGCGTCACGGAAAAGAAGACGCATTCCAGCTCGATCGACGAAGACGTGGCCATCCGCCTGCGGCGTCTTTATGGGCTGGATGTTCCGGACGCGGAACCGGCATCGGCTTCCGATGCAGAGGACGGGGGCGCCGTAGCGGTCGCCGAAGCGCCGGAGGATCGCGCGGCGGTTCTCGAAGAGGAGCAACCGCCGGCGCCCCGCCATGGCGCCCGGCCGGAGACCCCGCGAGGCAGTCTTGCGCCGGCGGCCGAAGAGCCTGCTTCGCACGAAGAAGTTCACTTGGATGCGCACCCCGCGCACGCCGCGCCGATCCGTCCGCCACTGGCGGGACGCCCCATCGTGCCGCCGGTGGGCGGTAGGCCCGCGCCCGCGCCGGCCGCCGCGACGCAGACTGTCGCGCCAGCCGTGGCGCCGAGCGCTCCGCCGGTTGCGCCACCGTCGGTGGTGATCGCGCCGGGACGTCCGGCCGCGCCCGTGGCCAAGCCGTTGCCCGCCTCCGGCAGCGCTCCCAGACCCGGCCAGATTCTTTCCGGGCCGCGCCAGCCGTTCCCGTCCGCTCCCTTGGAAACGCTTCCGGTAGGCTCCGGCGCCGCTCCCGGGGAAGCCCGCGGAGTGCCGGCCATGCCGCGGCCTCCGGTGACGCCGCGGCGTCCGGAAGCTCCGCGTCAGGAAACCGCCCGCTTGAGTTCCATGCCGATTGCGCCAGCCGCTCCCTCGCGCGCGCTGGCCGGGCAGCCGGCGGCGCGTCCGGTGGTTCCGCCGCGCGCCGACCTGGCGGAGAAATTGAAGACTGCGCGTCCGGTCATGCCGGCGCAGCCGCTGGCTCCGCGTCCGGGAGTTCCAAGAGCGTCCAGCGCTCCCGTCCCCGGGCAACCGATTTATCGCGGGCCGATCCGGCCGGGCCAGCCGCTGGTAACCAAGCCCAGCGCCCGTCCGAGCGGTCTCGCCCCGCGTCCGGGCGGTCCGCGGCCGCAGCATCCCACCACGCGGGGCCGGATGGAGCCGGGGTTGGCTCCTCCGCCCATCGAGCAACCGCGCGGGCGTCCAGGCGAAAAGCCTCGGGCGCGCCAGCCCAGGGAGCGGATCGAGGAAGAGAAGGTCCTGCGCGGGCCCACCCGCCGGCACCAGGAAGCCGGTCCGCCGGCCATCAACCGCGAGATCACCATTTCCGAAGGCATCACCGTCAAGGAGCTTTCCGAGAAGCTGGACGTGCGGGCCAACCTGGTGATCAAGAAACTGGTGGACCGCGGCATCTTCGCCACCATCAACCAGACCCTGGATTCCAAGCTCGCCACCGAAATGGCGCGCGATTTCGGCGCCTCCACGGCCACCGTGAGCTACGAAGTGGAAGCCATGCAGGCGGTGGAAGAGGCCGAGGATACCAAAGACCTGCTCAAACGCGCGCCGGTGGTCACCATCATGGGTCACGTGGACCACGGCAAGACCAGCCTGTTGGACGCCATTCGCGAAGCCAACGTGGCGGGGCGCGAGGCCGGCGGCATTACCCAGCACATCGGCGCGTACCAGGTGGAAATGAACGGCAAGAAAATCGTGTTCATCGACACGCCCGGCCACGAAGCCTTCACCCGCATGCGCGCGCGCGGCGCCAAGGTCACCGATATCGTGGTTCTGGTTGTGGCTGCCGAAGACGGTGTCATGCCGCAGACCCTGGAAGCCATCGACCACGCCCGCGCGGCGGCGGTGCCGATTGTCGTGGCGATCAACAAGATCGACAAGCCGGACGCCCAGCCGGAGCGCATCAAACAGCAGCTTGCCGACCGCGGGCTGCTGGCGGAAGACTGGGGCGGCGACGTGGTGATGGTCCCGGTGTCGGCCAAGACCCATCAAAACCTGGATCTGCTGCTGGAAATGATTCTCCTGGTGGCCGATATGCAGGACCTCAAAGCCAATCCCAGCCGGCCGGCGATGGGCACCGTGCTGGAAGCCCAGTTGGACCGCGGACGCGGTCCGGTGGCCACCGTGCTGGTGCGCAACGGCACCCTGGCGGTGGGCGATTATTTCATCTGCGGGGCGGTGTTCGGCAAGGTCCGCGCGATGATCAACGACCGCGGCGGGCAGATTCGCAAAGCGCCGCCCTCCACGCCCGTGGAGGTGTTGGGGTTGGACTCCATGCCCGAAGTGGGCGACGACTTCCAGGTGGTCACCGATACGGCCAAGGCGCAGCAGATCGTGAAGTTCCGCGACCTGAAGGACCGCGAAGCGGCCTTGGCGAAATCCAGCCGCCTGACGCTGGAACAACTGCACAAGCAGATGAAGGAAGGCGAAGTCAAGGAACTGCCCATCATCATCAAGACGGACGTGGGCGGATCGGCCGAGGTGCTGACCGAGACGCTGCAGAAGCTGTCCAACGATAAGGTGAAGGTGCGGGTGATCCGCAGCGGCGTGGGCGCGGTGAACGAAAGCGACGTGCTGCTGGCGTCGGCTTCCAACGCGGTGATCATCGGGTTCAACGTGCGGCCGGAGCGGGCGGCATCGGCGCTGGCCGAGCAGGAGAAGGTGGACATCCGCCTGCACACCATCATTTACAACCTGACCGACGAGATGAAGCGGGCCATGACCGGGCTGCTGGAGCCGGTGTTCCGCGAGGTTTACAAGGGCAAGGCCGAAGTCAAGGAAACCTTCCGCATCACCAAGGTGGGTAACGTGGCCGGGTGCTTCGTGCAGGATGGGACCATCGCCAGCAAGAGCGAGGTCCGCCTGCTGCGCGACAACGTGGTGGTGTATACCGGGAAGATCGCCTCCCTGCACCGGTTCAAGGACGAAGTCGGCGAAGTGAAATCCGGCCAGGAGTGCGGTATCACGCTGGAGAACTTCGCCGACGTCAAGCAGAACGATATCATCGAGGCGTTCCTGACCGAGCGCGTGGCCCAAGAGGGCTTCTAGTTTTGTGTTATGTGGGGCAGGATGGCATCCTGCGGCCGAGTGGCACTCGGCCCTGGTCGGCTGTGTGCAAACATCGCCCGCAGGTTGCCAATCTGCCGGAGACAGAGCGTTACTAACAGAACATGGCGGCCATCGGCGTATTGACGCTGGAATTGCGGCTGGAACATTCGCACTCGCTCAAAGAAAAGCGGCACGTGCTGGAGAGCCTGAAGGACCGGCTGCGTCACAAATTCAACGTGGCCGTGGCGGAGATCGATTACCACGACCTGTGGCAGCGGTCGGTAGTGGCGGCAGTGACGGTGTCGCGGGACCGCGCATTCGCAGAAAAAGTACTACGGGCGGCCGAGGACGAAGCGGCCGGCATGCTGGGTGAAGGATTGGCCGGCGCGTCGGTGGAATGGGTGGGGTGAGACCACCCCACAAAGAATCGGGAAATGGACGAGAGGCGAACAGCCAGGGTATCCGAGGCGGTGCGGGAAGAGTTGTCGGAAATCATCGGATTCGAGACAGGCGACCCGCGCCTGCTTGCCATTGAGGTGGTCGAGGCGCACGTCACCCCCGATGGGCGGCACGCCAACGTGCGGATCGTGGTGCGCGGCGACGAGCGGCAGTGCAAGGAGTCGCTGGCGGCTTTGGACGGCGCCCGGCATTATTTGCGTCACGAACTGGCGGTGCGGTTGAGCCTGCGGCACGTCCCGGAACTGCATTTCGACCATGACCGGAACCTGGACGTGGAGAACCGCATCGATTTTCTCCTCAAACGGGCGAAAAAAAGTCGTGGACGTACCGAAAATTAGCCCTAAACACAAACAGTTTGTGATAGTTTTGTTTCTGTTGGCGGGTCTTGCCGCGGCCCTTACGGGGCAGGCGCGCGGGCCCGAACTGCTTCGCCTGGAGAAAAGCGCCGGCGCCATGGGGACCACTTTTTCGGTGGCCCTTTACGGATTCGACCGCGGGAACATGGAAACCGCCGCGGACGCGGCCCTGGAGGAAGCGCGGCGGCTCGACGAAATGCTTTCGAATTACCGGCCCGAAAGCGAGTGGAGCCAGGTGAACCGGCTGGCCGGCGGGAAGCCGCTGAAGGTGTCGCCGGAACTGTTCGGGTTGCTGGCGGCGGCGGTGGAATACAGCCGCCAGAGCGATGGCGCGTTCGATATTTCGGTCGGACCCCTGATGAAGGTTTGGGGGTTCTACCAAGGGTCCGGCCACTTGCCGCACGGCGCGGAAGTTAGGGCGGCCCTGACCAAGGTGGGGTACCGGCATATTCATTTGGATGCCGGGGCGGGCACGGTATGGTTCGACCGGCCGGGGGTGGAGTTGGATCCCGGAGGGATCGGCAAAGGATACGCCGTGGACCGGATGGTGGACGTTTTGAAGCGGCACGGGGTGGAGATCGCGCTGGTGGCGGCGTCCGACAGCAGTATCTACGCCATGGGCGCTCCGCCCGCCGAACCGCGCGGCTGGCCGGTGGAAATCAAGGACCCCTGGAACCAGTCGCGGACGGCGGCCACGGTATTTCTGAAGGACACGTCGCTCTCCACCTCGGGGAGTTACGAGAAGTTTTTCCGGGCGGAAGGACGCATCTACGCCCATATCATGGATCCGCGTACGGGATATCCGGCGCGGGGCAGCGTAGCGGTTTCGGTAATCGCACGCCGGACCTTAGATAGCGAGGTATGGGCCAAACCGTACTTCGTGAACGGCCGCCAATGGGCGGCGAAACATAAGCCAAAGGAATTTCGAGTGTTCTTTTGCGAAGACAGGACGGATCAGCCATGCGCGTGGCTCCAATGACCAGCCGTTTCTTAGACGCCTGCCGGCGGCGCCCCACGGACGTGAGGCCGGTATGGTTCATGCGGCAGGCGGGACGCTACCTGAAGCAATACCGCCAGATCCGCGAGAAGTACGGCATTCTGGATATCTGCCGGCGGCCCGATTTGGCCGCCGCGGTGACGCTGCAGCCGGTGGAAGTCCTGGACGTGGACGCCGCCATCATTTTCGCGGACCTGCTGCTGCCGGTGATTCCCATGGGGCTGAAGCTGCGCTACGCAGCCGGCGAAGGCCCGATCATCGATAATCCGGTGCGCACCTCCGACGACGTGGATTCGCTCTCCACCGCCAATACCGACGACCTGGGTTACGTGGGCGAGGCCATCCAGCAGGTGGTGCGGGCGCTGGCCGGCAAGGTGCCGGTGATCGGATTCGTGGGCGCGCCGTTCACCATGGCCAGCTACATGATCGAAGGCGGCGCGTCGCGGAATTTCATTCGCACCAAGAAGATGATGTACAGCGATGAAACCCTGTGGCGGCGCCTGATGGGCAAGATCGTGGACGTGCTGGCGCCGTTCGCGCACCTGCAGGTGGCCGCGGGCGCGCGCGCCATCCAGGTTTTCGACAGTTGGGTGGGCACGCTGGGATCCGACGATTACGTGCGCTTCGCCGCGCCCTATTCGCGGGCGCTGATCGAACGCATCCGCTCCACCGGCGCCCCCGTGATCCACTTCGGGACGGGCGCGTCGGGCTTCTTCAAGGAACTCCACGCGGCCGGAGGGGACGTGATGGGCGTGGATTGGCGCATCAACATCGACCAGGCGTGGATGGACGTCAGCTACCGCTCGGCCATCCAGGGCAACCTGGACCCGGTGGCTCTTTTCGCGCCGCTCCACGAGCTGCGCGCCAAGGTCCACGAACTGCTGAAACGCACTGGTTCGCGGCCCGGACACATCTTCAACCTGGGACACGGCATCCTGCCCGAGACCCCGGTGGAGAACGTGAAGGCGGTGGTGGAGATGGTGCGGGAATTCCGGCCATGAAGCCGGCGGTCCTGCTGCTGGCGCACGGGGCGCCGGAGCGCGTGGAAGACGTAGAAACCTATCTCTCCTTCGTGCGCGGCGGACGGCCGGGATCTCCCGAGGTCCTGGAGGAGGTCCGGCACCGCTACCGAGCCATCGGCGGAGCGTCGCCGCTGCTTCCCTGGACCCGCGCGCAAGCCGAAGCGCTGGAAGGACTGCTGGGCATCCCGGTGTTCTTCGGCATGCGCAACTGGCGCCCCTTTATCCGCGAGGCCATGAGCCGGATTCGCGCGGCGGGGATCGGCAAGGTGGCGGCCGTGTGCCTGGCCCCTCAGTACTCGGAGTTGAGCGTAGGGCTGTACATCAAGCGCACCGAGGAGGCAGCGCGCGAAGCCGGAGTGACGGCGGAGATCTCCTGGGCCAGGAGCTTTCACGACGAGCCGTTGCTGATCGAGGCGTTTGCCGAACGCCTGGAGGAATACGCCGTACGCCACGGTCCCCTGGCCGGCGCCGATAAGCGGGTGTTGTTCACGGCGCACAGCTTGCCCGAGAAGGCCCTGGCGGAAGGCGACCCATACGACCTGGAAGCGCGCGCCACGGCGGCCGCGGTGGCCCAGCGCTCGGGCATCGAGAAATGGGACTTCGCATACCAGAGCCAGGGGATGACCCAGGACAAGTGGCTGGGTCCCACCGTGGAATCGTGCCTGGACCGCTACGCCTCCGAGGGAGTGCGCCAGGTGGTGGTGGACCCGATCGGGTTCGTGTGCGACCACGTCGAAGTGCTGTACGACATCGACATCGGGTTTCACGAGTACGCCGCGGCGCGCCGGATCGAACTGGGACGGCCGGAGTCGCTGAACGGCTCGCTGACGTTCACGCGGGCGCTGGCCGCGGTAGCGGAAAGATGTCTGTAAGCGGCCGTCAGCTTTCAGCTTGGCCGATGCTTATGTGGGGCAGGATGGCATCCTGCGGCCCGGCCCAGGGGGCACCCCGCACTCGGCCAAGCTGACGGCTGACGGCTGATGGCTGCACTTAGGAGCTGGTTATTCGGGTAGTCATCATCGGCGGGGGAATCTCGGGGCTTTCGGCGGCTTATTATCTGGCCAAAGGCGGGGCCGCTTCCACGATCGTCGAATCGCGGCCGCGGCTGGGCGGCGTTATCCAAACCGAGCGCGTGGAAGGTTGCACGCTCGAAGCCGGGCCGGACAGCTTCCTGTCGATCAAGCCGGCGGCGCTCGAATTGATCCGCGACCTGGGCCTGGCGGACCAGGTGATCGGCTCCAACGACCATCTGCGCGTGACCTTCGTGCGCAAGCATGGGCGGCTGGTCCCGCTGCCCGACGGGCTGATGATGATGGTGCCCACCAAGATCCTGCCGCTGCTGGGGACGCGGCTGGTCGGCTTCGGCACCAAGATGCGCATGGGCCTGGAGCTGTTGCGCGCGCCCAAGCCCAAGGCAGCCGACGAATCGGTGGCCGAGTTCATCGAAGAGCATTATGGACGCGAGGCGGTGGATTACCTGGCGGAGCCCTTGCTCTCGGGGATCTACGGCGGGAACCCCAGCGAGCTGAGCGTCCGGAGCGTGCTGCCGCGCTTCGTGGAATTAGCGAACCAGTACGGCAGCCTGACCCGCGGCGTGCTGGCGGAACGCGCCAAAGCGGCGCGCGCGCACTCCAAACAGCCGCCGGCGCCGCTGTTTCGCACCCTGTGGGGCGGGCTCGGACAAATGGTGGACGCCGTCACGGCCGCCATTGGCGGCACGGTTGAAGTGCGCCAGGCGAGGGCCGAAGCGGTGGAGCGCACGGGCGCGGGATTCCGCATTCGCCTGGCCGGCGACTGGCTGGAGGCCGACAAGCTGGTGATGGCCTGCGAGGCGTACAGCGCGGCGGCGCTTCTGGCCGGTGTCGACGGGCGCATTTCGCAACTGCTGGCCGCGGTGCCGTACAGTTCGTCGATCACCGTGGCGGTGGGTTTCGACGCCCGGGACTTCGCGCGACTGCCCATCGGATTCGGATTCCTGGTGCCGCGCAAGGAGCGCCGGTGGATGGCGGCCTGTACCTGGGTGGGCACCAAGTTCTCCTATCGCGTGCCGCCGGACAAAGTGGTGGCGCGCTGCTTCCTGGGCGGAGGGCCGGACGCAGGCGGGCTGCGGGAGTCCGACGAGGCGGTTCAGACGGCGGTGACCGAGGAACTGCGCGAGATCGCCGGCGTGACCGCGCCGGTGCGGTTTTGCCGTATTGCGCGCTGGCCGCGGTCGATGGCGCAGTACACCGTGGGACATTCCGGCCGCCAGCGGGAGATCGAAGCGCGCCTGGCCGCGGTCGGCGGTCTGCACCTCGCGGGCAACGCGTACCAGGGCATCGGAATCCCCGACTGCATCCGTTTGGGGCGCGCCGCGGCGGAGAAGATTCTGGCGGGCTGAAGTTGTTACTTCCCGGTCTTGGCGGGGACCGGCACGACGATTTGCCGGCCATTCAGGCCGCTCAAATTGAACGTCAATTGGTATAGGCCGTTCGCCGGTTTGGCCCGTGGCTTGGTGAAATACAGGTAACCTGCTACTGGTTCTGTGGCCTTGGTGACCGGAAACTCGCGGGCGGCGAGCTCCACCTGAAGAGTGTCGCGGTCGACTGGCGGATTCGACGGCGCCGATGGCGGCGCGGCCTGACCGGGGTCGCCGATGCCCACGGCGGTTCCGCCTCCCGCATACACCCCGCCCCGGCGAGTGCCGGTTCCCGAGCTGTTTCCCGACTCCCAGCCGACGGTAGCGGAGTTGTAGACCTGGACCTTGCCGGGCGTCTGGGGCGTGGACCGTTTCCCCTTGTACAGGACCTCGACGATGGAATCGGGGGAGGAGATCGGCAGTACCGTCGGGTCGTTGACGATGCGCAGGCTGAACTGGTCGGGCGCGAGCTCGATCTGTGCGCCGCGCGCGGGATACGCGGCCACCTCGAAGACCAGGAAGCCGGCGCGGTCGATGTCGGCGGTGAACACCTTCTTCGCCTCGGCGGGAGTGAGCAGGGCGGCGGCGAGGGTGACGTCGCCGGAGGCTTGCTGCGCCGGGTAGTCGGTGCTGCGGGCGCGAGGCGGAATGCCGCCGTTGCCATCGGCGAATAGCGCCGCCGCGGCAAGATACGCCAGGAGGGACCTTTTCATAAATCGCCTATCGGTATTTTATACGCGCGCGCGAACGCGGGGTTTCCGTTTGGGTATAGTGAAAGAGAGGCGAGATTTATGACCGGTGCAATTGCGGGGCACATGACGTTCGAGGAATTCGAACGATTGCCGGATTCGCCCGGCAAGCTGGAGCTGCTGCGAGGGGAGTTGATCGAATTGCCGCCCGCCAAGTTGAAGCACAACGAAATCTGTGAGCGAATTTATCGGCGCCTGATTGCGATTCTGGCTGAAGCCCATATTCGCGCCGAATGCGGCGCCCTGGGAAAAGTGCACCACGAGATGGGCTACCGCGTAGGCGACGGCTGGCTGCAGCCCGACGTCAGCATTACTCACTCGGACCAGCCGGCGGACGACTACTATCTGGGGTCCCCTGCGCTGGTTGTCGAAGTGATCTCCGACGACAAGACCGCCGACCATGTGGATGGCAAGATAGAGGAATATCGCCAAAATGGCGCACTGGAAATCTGGGTGCTGTATCCGGTGCGCAAGCACGTCTGGATTTACCGGTCGGGGACCGCCGAAATGCGTTCGGGCCGGTTTCCGTCGGAGCTTTTGGCCGGCGGGACAATCGATCTCGACGAGATTTTGAAATAGACGTCCGGCCAGCTCTGCCCCTCAGATCGGCCTCAGTTGAGCCTCCGGATCGAAAACCGCCCCAGCGGGACAAGTCCACGGCGGCTGCGTGTATACTGAACAGAAACGGGGAGCCCCGAATGGAAATTCCGCGTAGATGCCGGAGGCATAGATGGCGCGGGTGGTGCTCCGCCTCAACCGGCCGAAAATGAACGTCGAGACAGGGACCTATGCATGACGTGGACGAGAGCGGGTGGTCCGCGCGCCGGCAGGACGCCACTCCATGACCGAACGGATGACAGCGCCGGCCGAATTCGTGGAAGAGGCGGAACGGTGCTTTGAGCGTGCCGCTAGGGCCGCGGGTCTGCACCAGCGCACCTTCGATCTGGGCGGACGCCGCGTTGAGATGCGGTTCGCGGGAACGAAGTTGCTCGATCCGATGACGCGGGCGCTGGCCCATCGCGCGGCCCGCCCGGATGGCCCGGCGGAGCTGCGGGTCTGCTTCTTCGACAGCGAATCCACCGGGACCCCGATGACGCCTCCGGCGTGGGGTCCGGAGCAATACACTGCCGGCGGCGAAATCGCCGGTTTCTGCGACGAGCGTGTCGAGACCAGCTACCAGACGGGGTGGGACGTGTTCCAATGTCTCGACCGCGAACGCAAGGTGGCGCTGTATTGGACGCCGTCGTGGCGGTTGCTGCCATGGTGGGAAGTCAGCTTTCCTTTGCGTGTGATCCTGCACTGGTGGCTGCGCGACACCGCCTTGCAACCGGTGCACGCGGCGGCCGTCGGAAACGCCGATGGCGGCGTGCTGATCGCCGGGCCGTGCGGCGCGGGAAAATCGACCACGGCGCTCTCCTGCCTGGGCAGCCGGCTTCAGTACGCCGGCGACGATTACACCCTGGCGCGGGTTGAGCCGGCGCCGTACGTTTACTGCTTATACAACGCCGCCAAGCTGAACCCGGAAGGTCTGGATCGTTTCCCGCGCCTGGCGGCCAGCGTGGCGAACCGCGACCGGTTGGACCGCGAGAAGGCCATGCTGTTCCTGCATGAGTCGCAGCCGTCGGCTCTGATCGGCGGGTTCCCGGTGCGCGCAGTGGTGGTTCCGGAGGTGACCGGGCGGCGCGACACAGCCGTGGAACCGGCGCCGCAATCGCTGGCGATGCTGGCGTTGGCGCGCACCACCACCATGCACCTTCCGGCGGCGCGGGCGCGCACGGTCGCGAAACTGATCCGGCTGACGAAGTCGGCAGGCTGCTACAAGCTGCTGGCGGGAACCGACCTGGCGCAGATTCCAGAGGCGCTGACCGATCTGGTGGAACGGTTGAACCGGGACGCCGCCAGGGGGTGACACCATGACCCAACCGCCCCTGAGCGCGATCCTCGTGGCGCCCGATAGCCACCGCGGAAGGCAGGTATGAACCTCACGGCGTGGCGTTATTACGCGCGGGCCTATCGGGGCTACTACGGCCCGCTCTCCGGAGCCGTGTTGGGCGCTTGCGGGCAATCGCTGCTGGTTTTGCCCCTGGTGCTGATTGTGCGCCGGATCTTCGACTCCGTCATTCCGGGAAGGCAATTCCGCCTGCTGGCGCTGGCTGCCGGCGCGATGTTTTTGTTGAACCTGGCGAATGGCGCCCTCTCGCTCTGGATCCGGTCGGTGTCTCTGCGGATCACCAAAATCGTGATCCGCCAGATCCGCAACGACATGGTGGACCGGCTGTATTCCTTTCCGCGGATGTTTTACGACAACTGCGACCGCAGCATTCTCCACGCCACCATCGTGCAGGACACCGAGCGCGTGGATGTCATGAGCAACGCGCTGGTGGCGCTGGCCCTGCCATCGGCGCTGGTGAGCTCGGTGCTCTGCGCCGTGCTGGTCTATCTGAACCCGGTGCTGTTTGGCGTAATGGCTTGCGTGGCGCCTCCTCTGTACCTGGCCAGCCGCTTCATGGGAGGCAAGGTCCGCGGCCGCATGAACCAATTCCGGCGCTCGTTCGACTCTTTCAGCAAAGGGATTCTGCATGTTCTGCAGACCATGGACCTGGCCCGCATCCAGACCGCCGAGCCGTTCGAGTCCGGGCGGCAGAAGAGCAAAATCGAAGATCTCCGCATCACCAGCGGGTCCATGGCATGGCTGGAAACGGCGTACGGGTTGGTGCAGAGCACCATTTCAGCCGTCGGCAGCATTCTGATTTTGATCGTCGGCGGCGTCGCCGTTGGCCGCGGGTCCATGAGTATTGGCGATCTGCTGGCTTTCTACGTGACCGTCAGCCTGTTGAGCGGGTATGTGCGTAACATCGTCACGTCGGTGCCCCAGATCATTATGGGGAACGAATCGCTGGGGACGCTGTACGGCCTGATCGCCAGCCCCACGCCGCCGGTCCACTGGGGCTCCCGCAAGGTGGATTTTTCGGGAAGCGTGGTTTTCGACTCGGTTCATTTCGCTTACAAGGAACAGCCGGTGCTGGAGGGATTGAGCCTGGAGATCGAGCCGCGCGGCACGGTGGCGATCATCGGACCGAACGGCTCCGGCAAGAGCACCATCGCATACCTGATCGCGGGCCTGTACCGGCCGCAAAGAGGACGGATTCTGGTGGACGGCATTCCTTACGAGGAGACGGATTTGATATCGCTGCGCTCCTCCATGGGTTTCGTGATGCAGGATCCGATCCTCTTCTCCGGCACCATTTTGGAGAACATCACGTATGGCCGGCCGGACACCGCCTTCGAGCGCGTTGTGGAAGCCGCGGAACTGGCGACCGCCGACGAGTTCATTCGCGACATGCCGGACGGCTACGAAACCCGAACCGGCGACAACGGCGTTCTGCTCTCCGGCGGGCAGCGCCAGCGCATCGCCATCGCGCGCGCCCTCTTGCGCCGGCCGCGTCTGCTCATTTTGGATGAGCCCACCAATCACCTGGATGTCCAGGCGGTGCATGGTTTCCTGCGGAATCTGGCGGCCATGAAGGACCGCCCGGCCACCCTGATCATCAGCCACGACATGGAAGTGGTGCGCCATTCCGACACGATTTACGCTTTGGAGGGCGGGCGCGCCATACCGCAAGGCGCGGTGCACGCTCCCAACCTATGATCGAACAGGGCGGATGCTGGCCGGCACACGAACAGGAATTGCTGCTGAAAGCCGCGTTATTCCACGGGCAGCCGTGCGCCGATGCCTTCGCCGAGTGGGAGCGGGCGGTAGGCTTCGACCATTTGGACGAGGGTTCGTACCGCATGCTGCCGTTGCTCGGGAACAACCTTCAAGCCCAGGGCGTGGACCATCCGATGATCGGGCGCTTGAGGGGCATCCATCGCCGCGCCTGGTATGAGAACCAAATGCTGTTCCGCGCCATGGAACCGGTCTTGCATCTTTTCCGCGCCGCCGGAATCCAGTGCATGCTCCTGAAGGGCGCGGCGTTGGTATTGCAGTACTACCACGATGTCGGACTGCGTCCCATGCGCGATCTCGACGTCCTGGTGCCGGAGGAGCGGGCTGGCGCCGCGGTCCGGCTCTTGCTGGACAATGGTTGGCGGGTGCTCACGGCGTGGCCCGGAGAATTGACCGAGTCGTTCCGGCGCTTTCGCCACGCGATCGCGCTGGAGCACGAGTCCGGACGCCAACTCGACCTCCATTGGCACGTTCTCTGCGATTGCTGCCGCAAGGGGGCCGACGACGATTTTTGGGCCGCATCGGCGCCCTTGGAATTCCACGGCATCTCCGTGCGCGCGCTCGCGCCGTCCGACCAGTTCCTGCACGTCGCCGTTCACGGGATGGAGTGGAACGAAGTGGCGCCGATCCGCTGGATTGCGGACGCCATCACCGTGCTCCGCAACTCCCCGGGGTTGGACTGGGAACGCATCGTGAAGCAGACCGAACGGCGCCGCATGGCGCCGCGGATGCGCGACGCGCTGCATTACCTGGCATCGAGGATGGAGGCGCCGATCCCGGAGGGTGTGCTGCGCCGCCTCGATTCTCTGCCGGTCACCCGGGCCGAGCGGTTGGAATACGAGCGCTTGGTTAGGCCGCACGATCTTCAAAAACCGCTGGACGCGTGGCGCGCGATCTACCAGCGCCATCGCCGTTCGGCGGCGACGCGGAACCCCATCGATTTCGTGAGGTTCATGCGGCATTACTGGAACGTCCGGCACTTCTGGCAGTTCGCGCAAATGGCCGGACGCTGGAGCAGATGGAGAATCAGGCACGTCCTGGCCCACAGGCGCTCCGCTTAGAGCGACTGGCCGATTCGGTGCGTTCAACTCCGGGCCTGCATCGAACACGGCCACTCGCGCGGCGGCAGAGTGTATACTGAACAGAGTCGCGGAGCACGGGATGGAGACTCCGCGTAAAAAACGGAGGAATCGATGACCGGGGTGACGCTTCGCCTCAACAGGCCGAAAGTGATTTGCGAGATTTTTGAGGACGAGGTGGTGGCCATCAATCTCGAGACGGGGACCTACTTCGGGATGGCCGGAACCGCGCAGGAAGTCTGGAGGCTGATCGAAGGCGAAGTGCCGGTGGAAGCCATGGCCGCTTACCTGGCGGAGCGCTACGGCAAGCCGCGGCCAGAGGTGGCCGCCGACCTGGAGTCGTTCACCGGCAGCCTGATCGCGCATGGATTGGTGGCCGCGCAGGCAACCGAGGGCGGCGTTCCGGCGATCGGGATCGAGGGCCCGGCGGGAAGCTGGGAAGCTCCCAAACTGACGGTGTATGACGACATGAAAGATCTGCTATTGCTGGATCCGATCCATGACGTGGACCAGAGCGGGTGGCCCGTGCGCCAGCAGGACGCCACTCCATGATGGAACCGATGGCAGCACCGGCCCAAGCCGCCGCCGGCGGGTGACACCATGCCCAATCCGCTGGTGAGCGTGATCATCCCGGCCTACAACGCGGCACGCTTCCTGCCGAACGCGCTGGCCAGCGTTCGCCGGCAATCCTACTCGCCGCTCGAAATCCTAATCGTCGACGACGGTTCCGAAGACGGCTGCGCGCGCGTGGCGGCGGAACTTGGAGAGCCGGTGCGTTACGTCCGCCAGGAGCGCGCCGGGCCCGCCGCGGCGCGTAACCGCGGGCTGGAACTCGCGCGGGGCGAATTCGTCGGGTTTCTGGATGCCGACGATGAATGGCCGGAGCAAAAACTCTCCATCCAGATGTCGCGTCTGCTGGCGGAACCGGAACTCGACGTAGTGCTGGGCCGGGTGCGCTATGTGGCCATCGAAGGCGGCGAGATTCCGGATTACCTATTCGAAGGGCCGGACCACGAGATCAGCAACGTGCACCTGGGCAGCGGATTATACCGGCGCCGCGTATTCGATAAAGTGGGCAACTTCGACGCCAGCCTGCGCTATTGCGAGGACGTCGACTGGTTCATGCGGGCCCGCGAATTGCGCGTGGGCCTGCGCATTCTCCGCCCGGTGACGCTGATCTACCGGCTCCACGGCGACAACATGACGCGGAACCGGGAGCGCGCCAATCGGTTTCTTCCGCTGGCGTTCAAGCGCTCGATAGACCGCCGGCGCCAGATGGGCGCGGGGGCGCAGGCTCGGCTGGACCCCTTGTTTTCCGGCGACGAGTGGTCGCCAGGGACGCCGCCGCTGGTGAGCGCGATCGTACCGGTCTTTAACGGCGCGCGGTATGTGCGCGAAGCCCTCGTTAGCGTTCTGAGGCAGACCTACCGGCCCGTGGAAGCGATCGTGGTGGACGATGGATCGACCGACGAAACCGCGAAAGTGCTGGACGAATTCGGGCCGCGGGTCCGCCGCGCGAGTCAGGCGCATTCCGGCCAATCGGCGGCGCGCAACCTCGGCGTGGATCTGGCGACGGGGCGTTACCTTGCGTTCCTGGATGCCGACGATCTTTGGCCGGCGGAGAAATTGGCGGCTCAGGTGGCCATCCTGGAGGGGGATCCGCAATGCGACCTCCTGTTCGGCCACGTCGAACAGTTCCGGCAGAACGGAGGCGCTCCCTCGGCGCCCATGCCCGGACATCTGCCGGGAACCTTGATGCTGCGGCGGGACGCGTGGCTGCGGGTGGGTCCGTTGCGCGGCGACGTGAAAGTCGGCGAATTTCTGGATTGGCTGCTGCGTGCACGGCAGCGGGGGATGCGCGAGCGAATGGACCCAAGAGTGTGGCTGCGAAGGCGCATTCACGGGGACAACCTGGGCGTGCGCGAACGCGAGGCGCGCGGCGATTACGTGCGGCTGTTAAAAGATGCGATGGATCGGCGGAGGCGGTCCGCCGGCGCGGGCGGCTCGGCATGATTGACACTCGGAACGGAACGGCGTACCCAGCGGGGCGCGCACCGAAACTAAGCGCGATCGTCTGCGTGCGCAACGGGGAGCGATTCCTGGAGCGCTGCTTTCGCAGCATCGAACGGCAGGACGTGGCGCCGGACGATTGCGTTCTGGTGGACGGAGGTTCGACTGACGGAACCCTGGAAATAGCCCGGCGGTTCGCTCAGTGGAGAATCGTCGAGCAAACCGGCCGCGGGATCGCGGATGCCTACAATTGCGGGGTTGGCGCGGCCACGGGCGACTTGATCGCGTTTCTGTCGCATGACGACGAGTGGACCGAGGGATCCGTGCGGATGAGGAGGGACTATCTGCTGAGCCACCCGGAGCTGGATTTCGTGTTGGCCCGGGCTATGTCGCGGCTGGAACCGGGCCACCAGCCGCCTCCGGGGTTCCGCGTCGAACTGTTGGGGCGGGAACATGCCGGCGCGATGGAGACATTGATGGCGAGGCGCCGCGCGTTCGAAAAGGCGGGTCCCTTCGATTCGCGCTACTCCACCGGCGAAGATTTGGACTGGCTGGCGCGCGCCAAGGACCTGGGGCTGAAGTCGGCCGAGGTTCCGTATTTGTCGGTTATCAAGTATATCCACGATGCCAATACGTCGCTGCACGAGGCTAAGAACGACCAGAACCTGCTGCGGCTGGCGCACGAATCCATCCGGCGCAAAGAGCGGATCGCAGAGCGGCGGTAGCGTGCGCCTCCGCGTCTTCGCCCGCCATACGTACTGCCGGCATTTCGATGTATACTGATGCCTTCCCCATGTTGAGATCCATTCGCGAAGGTCACCTGGCTGGGTTACTGGTCTGTGCCGTCATTAGTATCAACGCGATCGGTCTATGGCCGGAGCTCTCCGTCAGCCGGGTGGACCTGAATGACAACGTGTTCCACTATTCCCTGATCCAGGGCATGGCGAAGGCGGTGGAACGCGGCGCGAATCCGCTGGACTTCTGGTCGCCGGAATGGTCGTTGGGGTATCCCGTATTTCGAACCTATCAGCCGGTGGCGCACGCCCTGGTGGTGCTGGCGTATTTCGCGCTCGGGAAGACCGTTTCCCTTATGACCCTGTTCGTGTGGATCCGGTTTCTCTCGGTAGCGCTGCTGCCGCTGACGTTTTTCGCGGCCGGGCGGCTGGTCCGATTGACGCCGCTGGAGGCGGCCGCGGCGGCTCTCCTGGCGCCGCTGGTCTCGACCAACCTCTTGTACGGCATCGAGTACGGCAGCTACCTGTGGGCGGGCAGCGGACTGTTTACCCAGGCGGTGGCTACGCATTTCCTGCTGCTGGCCATCGGGTTTGGGTTCGCCGCGCTGCGCCGCGGCCGGCACGCGACGCTGGCCGGAATTCTGCTGGGGCTTACGTTCCTGACGCATTTTGTCCAGGGATACATAGGCGCGGCGACGATTTGCCTGCTGGCGGCGTGGCCGGACGCCGAGGTGAGCCGCCGGCTGCGCGCGCGGCGGACCGTCCGGGTTGCGGCCGTGGCTCTTCTGGTGAGCGCTTTCCAATTGCTTCGCATGTGGCAGGATAGCGCCTTCGTCAATCACAGCCGGTGGGAGCAGACCTGGAAGTGGGACTCGTTCGGAGCCGGCCAGGCGCTCCAGTGGCTGTTCACCGGCGAGCTGCTGGATCACGGCAGGGCGCCGATTCTCTCGCTGCTGGCGTTGGGCGGCGCGGCAGGGGTGGTTTGGGGGCTGTGCCGCGGCAAGAAGATCGGGCTTCAATACCAGTGGCTGTTGGGCGCGAGCCTCTGGTGGATTCTGCTGTTCTTCGGCCGGCCGTTTTGGGGTCCGCTGCTGCGGCTGCTGGGCGTGCCGGCGGACATGCCGTTGCACCGGGTGCTGGGAGGAGCGCAGGTTTTCCTGGTGTTCCTCGGGGGCATGGGACTGGCCGCGCTGTGGCGGGCGGCCGCGCGGCGTCACGTGGTTGTGACAATCGCCTTGACCGGGCTGCTGCTCTACCCCATGGTGCGCGAGCGCGCGCAGTATCTGGCGAACGACGAAACCTGGGGCCGCGCGAACCTGGCGGCGTATGCCGGCAACCGCGCCGCGCTCGACAGCGCCATCGCGAAGGTCCAGGAGCGCGGAGGCCGCGCCTACGCCGGATTGGCCGCGGCGTGGGGCGCCAAATTCCAGATCGGCTACGTTCCGTTCTACGCTTTTCTGAGCGAAGCGGGCGTGCCGGCGGTGGCGTTCCTGTACCACGCGATGGCCCTGACCGGCGACATCATGGTGCGTTTCGACGAACGGAATCCGGAGCAGTACCGTCTGTTCAACATCCGCAGCGTGGTGGCTCCCGTGGCCAACGCCCCGCCGCTGCCCGCTTTTCTAACGCCGCGCGAGCAGATTGGCCCGTTTCGCATTTTCGACGCGCCGGGCGCCGGCTATTTCGACATCGTGGACGCGCCGGCGGCCGTCAAGACCACGCGGAATACCTTCTACGACGTAAATGCGCGGTGGCTGGAAAGCGATTGGGTGGCCAAGAAGCGGCACTTGTACCTGGATTTCAACCGTGATGCGCCGCCGGGAACAGTGCGTCTTGCCGCCGAGGCCGCGTTGCCCGCGGAGCCGGCCGCCGTCACCGCCGCGGGCGTGGTGCGCGGCGAAGGGCGGAACGGAGACGAGTATACAGCCGAGCTGGATGTGGCGCGGCCCAGCTTCGCGCTGTTCCGCATGAGCTGGCACCCCAACTGGAAGGCGTGGGTCGACGGGCGGCCGGAGCGGGCGGTCATGCTCTCGCCCGGGTTCCTGGGAGTCCCGGTGGACGCCGGACGGCATTGGATCGCCTGCCGTTATGAAGCCGGCGGATGGGAATTGCCGATGGCCGGCGCGGGATTCCTGATCGCCATCGGGCTGCTGTTCTGGGAGCGATTTCGCGGGACGGCGTTTCCGGACGTCCGCTGGCCCACGCGCGCGGCCGCGAACCGAGCCACGGCCGTAAGGGAGTGGTTTTCCGCAAGGGCTCGCTATCGGACGGCCTGCGGACTGGGGCTGGGCCTGGTGCTGCTGGCGTCGCCGGTGTGCGTTTCGCTGATGACCACGCGTATCCCCATGGGGCACGACGCTCTGGGATACCTGCCGCGCCTGGTGGAATTTCACCAGAACATTTCGCACGGCATCCTGTATCCGCGATGGGCTCCGGATTTGAGCCGCGGCTCCGGGCAGCCGCTGTTCGAATTCAGTCCGCCGATGATTTGTTACGCCTCCGAGTTGTGGCACCTGGCGGGATTCGACTTCGCGACGTCGATCAACCTGGCGTGCGCCGCGCTGGCGCTGGCCGCGGCGGTGGGCATGTTCCTGCTGGGCCGCTTGTATTTTGGAATTTGGGCCGGATGGCTGGCGGCCGCGGCCTACTTGTACGCGCCTTACTTCAGCGTGGATCTGTACGTGCGGTCGGCGCTCTCCGAATTCGCGGCGTTTCCGTTTTACGCCTTCGCGCTATACGGTTTCGGAGCGTACGCCAAACACGCCAGGCGGAGGGATCTGCTGCTGGGCGCGGCGGCTTACGCGGGCGTGCTGTTCAGCCACAACGCGGCGGCCCTGGTGTTCACCCCGCTGCTGGTGGCGTTCTTCGGTTTGAGCGCCTGGATGGCGAGGTCATGGCGCGTCTGGCGCGGCCAGATGCTGGGTCTCGCGCTGGGGCTGGGATTGTCCGCCTGCGTATGGCTGCCGGCGTTCGCCGAACGCCAGTATGTCGGACTCCAGCGCGCGCTGGAAGGCTATCTGCGTTACTCCAACCACTTCGTGTATCTGCACCAGTTACTCGATTCGCCCTGGGGATATGGCTTCTCCGGCGCAGGGTATCGGGACGGGATGTCGTTCAGTTTGGGTTGGAGCCACGTGCTGCTGGTGGTGGCCGCCTGGTGGTTTTGGAAACAACGGGACCGCGCCTGGCTGATCTTCTTCTCGGTGGCCGCGGCCGGGTTGTGCGCCGCCATGCTGCATGAGGCGCATCCGTTGTGGGACCGCGTGCCGTTGCTCCAGTACCTGCAGTTTCCGTGGCGATTGCTGGGTCCGGTGGCGGCGTGCGTAGCGCTGCTGATCGCGCCGCTGGGAGCCATCCTGGCGCCGCTGGGGCGGTGGCGGAATGCCGTCTTTGCGGGCGCCATGGCGGTGCTGATCGTTCCCAACCTGCCGCATCTTCAGCCGCGCGAATTTCGCGACGTGGACCTGGCCATGTGGACGCCGCGGCAACTTGCCATCACTGGCTTCGAGCCCACCACGGCCTCGGAGTTTGTCCCGGTCTGGGTGAAGATATGGCCGGCATACGATGAGAGGCCGGTGCGGCTCTTGGATAGCGCGGGAGAGGTGCGGGAGCTGGCGCGCACGCCGGTAGCGTGGGCCGGTGAGATCCGGGCGGCGGCCGCCGGCACGGCGGAAATGCAGATCGCGTGGTTTCCGGGATGGGAAGTGCGGGTGGACGGCCAGCCCGTATCCGCGGGACCGGCGCCGGGCACCGGCCTGATTCGATTTTGGATTCCGGCGGGAGAGCATAGCGTGGAGGCGAGCTGGAAACGGACCGCGGTGCGCCGCTGGGCGGACGGGTTGAGCCTGGTATCGTTGGCGGTGTTGCTGGGGGTTGGAATCCGGCGGCGCGGCGGGCCTAATGCGACATTGCGTAAGTGATGTAGTTGACGCCCAAGCGGATGCCTAGCGCGGAGAAGTGCTGTTCATAGCGCGGATCGTCGGCATTTTCCCAGGAATCTCCCAGGTCCATGTTGTGACAGATGGCGACCATGATGCGGCCATTGCCGTCGTACATGGCGCGCCAGTGGGGAACCTTGCCGGTCGAGTCCTTTTCCCACAGTTGGTGCGAATACACGTACTGGAAGCCGGGGACCTGGTAGCGCTGGTCGAGGTCGTAGACCGTGTGAAAGATGGGATCGTTGTCGGCGATGTCGACGACCGGCTTGTCCGGAAAGACCTTCCTCATCGACTTGAGGAACACCTGCCACTCGGCCTCGGCATGGAAATCGTCGCACATGAAGAAGCCGCCGCGCAGCAGGAATTCGCGGAACTTGGCGACCTGGGCGTCGGTGAGTTCCCAATGGCCCACCTCGACGGCGTAGAGCCACGGATAGTTGAAAACATCTTCCTGTTCGTCGTCCAGGTTGATGGGCTGCTCGACGGATTTGGCATCGATGCGGGTGAGGCGGCGGATGGCGAGGGCGAGATGGCGGTCGGAGCGGGGGTAATCGATGGACCAGTTGGTGTTGCCCTCGCGCCAGTCGAGCCCGGGCTTGAACTGCCAGTCGGTCTGGATGTGATAGGAGGGGTACATGAGACGCGCGAAGGTCCACTCGCCGGGAACTTTGTAGTCCGCCGGTAGCGGGAAGTTGTTGTATTCCCAAGCCGGGTATTCGCGAAAGGGGCGCTGGGCGAAGAGCGTACACAGCCAGCCCGATGCGGCTGCAAGACCCAGGACGGCGAGACGCCTCATGCAATTCCAGTATAAGCGGGGCACGGCGGCGGCATGACTCGCGCTACTGGCCGCGGCTTCCGGCGCGGGCCACCACGCGGCCGGGCATGTCGGCGAGGACGAAGCCCATGACGGCCAGCGCGGCAATGCTCTTGCGGAAGTCGGTGGGATCGACCTTGTCGAGGGTGTCGGCTTCGCTGTGGTGCCAGTCGAAGTAGTGAGTTCCGGCCGCATGTTCGCTCAGTCCCGGGACTCCGGCGGCGATCAGGGGAGCGATATCCGCGCCGCCCCCACCGCCGGTGATTTCGCCGGCGCCGATGCGGTCCAGGAGCTTGCCGATCTGCTGGAGCGTTTCCATGGACGCGGCGTCCACGCCGGCGCCGAACCCGCGGGGCGTTTCCGCGCCGCCATCCATTTCGAGAGCGGCCACCTGGTTCTTGATGTCGCCGCCGACGAAGGCGCGGTAGGCTTCGCCGCCGCGTCCGCCGTTCTCTTCGTTGACCCAGAAGGCCACCCGCAGAGTGCGGCGCGGTTCGAGTCCAAGCTGCTTGACGATGGCCAGGGCCTGGAGGCAGGCGATGATGGACGCGCCATCGTCCTGGGCGCCCTGGCCGACGTCCCACGAATCGATGTGACCGCCGATGACCACCACCTCTTCGGGATGCTCCTTGCCGGGGATTTCGCCGATGACGTCGCCGGAATCGGCCTCGGGAAGCATCTGCGCGCCCATTTCGAGATGGATCTTGACGGCCACGCCGTCGGCGGCGAGGCGCGTGATCAGGTAGGCGTCTTCGGGAGAAATGGCGGCGGCGGGGATATGCGGCGCGTCGCCGGTGTAGGCCATGGCGCCGGTGTGAGGCGTCTGCATGGCGAGCGGCGTGGCGGAGCGGACCAGCACGGCGACCGCGCCCAAAGCGGCCGCGCGGGAGGCGCCGCTCGACCGGTAGTTGCGCGCGGAACCGTAGCCGCGGAAGGCGTAGTCGTAAACCACGATCTTGCCCTGCACCTTCTCGCGGCCGAGTTTTTCGAGGGTGTCGAAGTCGGGAACCGAGATGGCTTCGGCGGTGATGCCTCCGGGCGGCGTCCCCACGCTCATGCCCAGGCCGAGCATGTGTAGCGGCCGGTCGAGGGGCGTCAGGATGCGGCCGGATTCGGCGCCACGCACCCAGTGCGGGACTTTGGCGGGGATCACGCGGACGTTGCTCAGGCCGGCGGCCTTCATCTGCTCGACGGACCAGGAGATGGCTTTTTCGAGCGCCGGAGAGCCGCTCAGACGGTTGCCGATGCGGTAGCAGAGATAGGTGAGACGATCATAGCCTTCCTTATCGGCAAGGGCTGCGTCTATTAGTTTGTCGGCCGTGGCCTTGTACTGCCCGGTCAGGTTCTGGGCCAGCCCGGGTAGGGCCGCCGAAAAAAGGGTGAGTGCCAATAGAGGGATGCGCCGCGGCATAAAGTACACTATCGCACGACTGGGAGGGGCGGAGGGAAGCGGTACACTCGCTTTGTGGATGTCACCGAGACCCTGCGATCCCTCGCCCGGACTTTGCCGGGCATGCCGGCGGAAGCCGTCGAGAGCCTGCTGGTTACGTTTGACACGCTGGCCGGTATTGGGGGTGATGCGGGCCGCCCGGACGCCGCGCGCTGGTTGCGCGAGGCCGCCGAGGGGTGCGCCGATCCGCTTCTCAAAGAACGCCTGTTGCGCGCCGCCGGTTCGGTGGCGGCGGGCGAGCCCTGTGCGCTGACGCCCGAAGGCCTCACCGGGAGCCAGGCGGCCGCGGCCCAAACCATGACGCTGGAGCAATGGCAAGCGCAGGGTGGAGATCCCGCGATCCCCGTCCAGCCGGAAGTCGAAGCCGAGGAGGAACTCGGGGACGAATCCGAGGAGGAAACCGGGGACGAATGGGAAGGGGAACTGCCGGTGCTGCCCCAGTTGCGGGTCCGGCATTTTTTCAGCGGTTTGGTGGTGCGTGTGCGCCAGGAGTTTTTGGATGCCGACCGGCGAATGGTCCCGGCGGACCAGACACTGCGTCTTCTGACATCGGAGCGGAGCGGCGGAGTCCACACTCTGGTCTTCAAGGAAGGCGCCTGCCGCTTGGACCCGGATGTGCCGCAACACGCTTCCATCCTGGAGAACATCGGCAACGCGTGGTTTCAGCCGGCGCCGTCGGCCGGCTGCTTGCAGGATCTATGCGAGGCGATCCTGGAGCGATTGCGGCGGGCAGACGATCTGGACGAAGAAGACGACGACCGCGTGGAGACGCTCTACGGAGACGTAGAGACCTGCCAGGACTGGCTCATCGGCGACGGCAATCCTCCGGCCCCGGCGTGGAGCAGCGCGCCGTTCGCGGCGAAGGTCTTCGGAAGGCAGAGCGAGGTAGCGGCGTGGGTGACGCTGCTGGCCGCCGGTCTGGCGCACTGCCGGCGGGAGGCGTGAGTTTGTGCGTGTGGCGCACGCATACGCACGCCGCGATTGCGTCACCGTCGAACGGGTGGCGGAGATCGCTTGAACGCCAGCTTGAGCTTCCAGCGGGTCTTGGCCGGATCTTGGGGTTCCAGCATATGGTCCCAAGTTTGATACGCCACTCCGGACAGCACCAGTCCTCCGGAATTGGGAACAGGCATTCCCGTGGGCGGGACTTTCGCGGTGAAGTGGCCTTGGGCATCGGGCATATACACGGCGGTGAAATCCTGCGTGGAACAGTCGCCGCCCGGGAGACGGTCCACGTCCATCTTGTAAAGCAGGTGGAATGTGAAGTCCTTTCCACCGTTGACGGCCGGCACCACTTGTTCAAGCTCCGCGGCGATCTGAAGGTGATCGGTTCGGGTGGGCAAACTGAGTCCGGTGAAGCCGACATTGACCGGCCGCCACCGTCTGTCGATGACGGTCTGAGTGGTGAAGCGAGCTTCTCCGTTGGAGTCGGTCGCAAAACGATTCCCCGCGTTGGGGCTCTGCCAGTCCCCGCTATCGCCGAACACCAGGCGCACCGGTTGGCCGGGAAGAGGCTTGTATTCCAGGTCGGTCAGCTTGAATTCGACCTCCAGGGATACCGGTTGTGCGCGGCCGAATGCCGCCAAGATCATGAGCCCTCCAAGCAGTTTACAGATCCTTCTCGATAAGTTTGCGGATTTCATCATCGCTGAACATCCCATCTGTGCGCAGAGCATGCGCACCTCCAGGCCGCCGGCCCGGTTTTCCCAATCGACTTCGTGCAAGCCCATGCCGGTCGTCTCCGAGTATTTACTTAGGGTAGTGTTTCCCGCCGAACCCACCAGCAAAATCCGCCGCCCATCTGTGCGAAACCTCACTTTGCGTCTTCGCCCGGTTCTTTCCGCATCTCCGCCAGGCTATCCAGAAACCACTTTCCGGGATAGGACTCCGGGTAGAGGCGGACGGTCTCTTCGAAGACGGCGATTTCTTCCCGGCAATCGCAGCCGTGCTGCCGCAGCCAGCGGATGCTCTGAGAGTACGAACTCAGGCGGGTTTCCATGGAATCGAAGGTGGTAGCGGGCGTCGGCGGTTGGAGCAACCCGGCCACATGGCGCGCGCAGAGACGACCCGTCTCGCACAGGGAGGGTGTCATCCGCAGATCGAGTTAGCGCAGGTCGCGGAGCATGCGGATATCCAGGGTGCGCAACAATTCCTCGGCTTCCCGCTGGCGGGCTTGATTGCGGGCCGCGGTCGCCGTAAGGCTCGGCCGCATCACCAGCCACGGACACCCGGGATTGTGCCGCGATCCTGTATTATCGGTTTCGCCATGAGTGGTCTTGCGGAATTCCGGCGGCTGAACACGCGGAGGGCGTCCATCCTGCACGTGGGCGGTTTTCGCCCGAGCGGCGATGCCGCCGCATCCCATTTCGGGCTGAGGCCACTCGGCCTGCCCGGCGAACCGTAGCCGCGGCACGACGGCCAGCCGTTGCTGTTCGTCTGCCAGTTGAATCTGGCGGCCGCTCCGGCCGTTCCGGAACTGCTTGCCGGCATCCGCCTGCTCACGTTCTTCGCGAAGCCGGAGTCCGGTGAGTTGGGCCAGGAGAACGGTGACGGGTGGTGTCTGCGCGCGTACCGGTCACCGGAGGGTCTGGTCCCGCCGATCGCTCCAGGCGGCGCTCCGGCGCTGCGGCGTGGATTCGAGTGCCGGTGGGAAGCCTGCGACGACCATCCCAACTACGACGATTCCGATCGCATCGTGCCGGACGGTTTTGATGCCTCCGACGCCGAGCTGGAGAACCTGGCGCGAACCAAGACCGGCGGCTATTCCAGCAGCATTCAGTCCGAACCGTGGTGGGGTTATCGGGAGCATCCCAGTCGGCCCGCCTACGTGTTGCAGGTCAATAGCGAGGAGAAGGCCGGGCTGGCGTGGGGCGATGGCGGCACGGTCTGCCTGGGCAGGGGAACGGCGCCGGGATGCCAGGATGAATGGTTTCTGGACTGGCAGTGCTATTAGGCGCCGAACAGGGCCTAAGGGCCAGTCAGGGAATCGCCGTTCCAATTCGAGCGCCGAGCCTGGCTGCATTTCGCGGGCTCCCCGTGCTGAGCGTAGGGAGCTGTTATTTCTGGACAGGCGCCCCAGCGTCGCACTACCTGACGAACGGAATGTAGGCGGCCACCTGGCGGCGGTAGGCGGAGAACTGGCCGCCGAAACGCGACGCCAGCAGGCGGTCTTCGGCGCGGACGCGGATCTCCGTGCCGGCGAGGAAGAGCGCGAAGGCCAGCAGCATCCACGGCCAGCGGGTCCACAACATCGCCGTGGCGAGGAGCATCGCCAGCATGGAAGCGTAGATGGGGTGGCGCACCCTCGCGTACGGGCCGGTGCGCACCAGTTCGTGGTCGGCGTACAGGCCGGCGTTGATACGGAACTGCCGGCCCAGGTGCGCCACGGCGGTCCACATCACGGCCACGCCGAACGGGGCGGCGATGGCCGTCGCCAGGAGCCGGGGCCAGGAAACGGGGGCGGGCTCGCGCCACCAGACGGCCACGAAGTACGAGGCCAGCTCGAACAGCAGGCCGAGCAGCGTGGGGCCGCGCGCGGTAATGGATGGGCGCTTCTGGTTGTGGGGCGCGCGCAAGATGGGGATGGAGCACCACACCAGCCAGCAGATCGTCAATTCGCACCAGACCAGGGAAAAGAGGGACAGCCTGAACTGCACCCTTTATTGTATGCATGGCGCCAACAACGAAAAGCGGGGCGGATCAGGCTGTCCCCATTTCCCGATGGCTGATGGCTCAACTTAACTTAGTTAGCGGCCGGATAGTAACGGAAGCCAATCTGGCATTTGGTGAGGTTGCCTGTACAATCTTTGGATATGAAACTCTGGCCAGTAGTGTTGGTACTCGCATGGGCGGCGCCGGCCGCCATGGCCTCGGATGCATCGATCTCCGAATTGGCGCCTCCGGGAACCAAGGTGGCGATCGGTGTCAATGTGCGCGGATTGCTCGACTCTTCCCTGGCAAAGGACCTGGGCGACGAGGTGCGGGGCGCCGCCTCGGCGCTGGCGGCCGGACAGAACCTGGCGGGTTTCGACCCGTTACGGGATGTGGACCGGGTACTGATCCTGGCGACGAACGCGGACGGCAAAGTTCCCCCGCTGATCGTTCTGCGCGGGCGCTTCGACGTGGAACAACTGGCGCACGGGGCCAAACGGTATCATGACGTCCCGGTCATCGACGATGCCAAGGGCACGGCTGGCGCGATTGGCCTGATCGACGGCGAGACGGCCATCGTGGGCGAGCTGGCCCAGGTGGAAGCGGCCATCGAACGGCGCGGTTCGGGAGCGCCGGTGGACGCTGACCTGATTTCGCGGATCGATGCGGCGTGGCCCCGGTACGACGTCTGGGGTTTGGGCGACTGTCCGGAAGGGCTGGCGGGGCCGGGCGACGCCGCGCAAGCTATTCCCGCGATCGACCGGTTTTCGTTCGGCGCGACGGTTCGCCAGGGCCTGGAACTGACCGCGGAGATCCATCCGCGTTCCGCCGGGGACGGCGCCAGGATGACCTCGCTGCTCGGCATGTTCGAGACGGCGCTCAAGGCGCAGCAGCCCAAGGACAGCGGCGCCAAGTTCGATGTTCAATCGGAAAACGGCACGTTCCGGATTTCGGTGACGGTGCCCGATGAGGACCTGCGCAAGGCGATCGCAGCGCAGCGGGCATCGCTGGCGGCGGCGGTGTCGAAGCGCGCGCGGGGCGAGGGGCCGGCGGCAGCGCGGCCTGCGACGTTGCCGGTGCGTGAGGCCAAAGCGCCGGCGCCGGTAGCGCCCAGGCCCCAGGCCAAGACGCAGATCGTCACCGCGCCCAACGGGGACACCCTGTACCTGAAACTGCCGGGCGGGAAATAGCGCCGGCGAATCGTTACGGCGCAACCACGACCTTGCCGAACTGCTCTTTGTTCTCCAGCCGGCGGTGCGCTTCGCGGATTTCCGGGAGCGGATAGACGCGGTCGATCACCGGTTTCAGTTGCTTGCGGAAGACGAACTTGAGGACCTGGTGCAACTCTCCCATGGTCCCCATGAACGATCCCAGCAGGCTCCATTGCTTGCTGAACAAATACCGCAGGTCCAGGTGGGTGTCGTAGCCGGTGGTGGCGCCGCAGGTGACCACGCGGCCGGCGGGCGCCAGCGATTCCAGGCTCTTCGGCCAGGTGGCCACGCCCACGTGCTCCACCACCACGTCGACGCCGCGCTTCACGGTGATCTTGCGGACCACGGCGGAGATGTCTTCGCGGTAGTGGTCGATCACGAAGTCGGCGCCCAGTTCCACGGCTTTGGCCATCTTGGCGTCGCCGCCGGCGGTGGCGATGACCCGGCATTGGAGCAGCTTGGCGATCTGGATGGCGGCCGAACCGACGCCGCTGGACGCCGCCAGCACCAGGACGTCCTCGCCCGGCTGCAAGCGCGCGCGGGCCATGAGCATGTGCCAGGCGGTGAGGAAGACCAGGGGGACGCTGGCGGCCTCTTCGAAGGCGAGATCGTCGGGGATGCGGATGACGCTGTATTCGGGGGCGGCGAGGAGTTCGGTATTGCCGCCGTCGCGGGCGTAGCCGAACAGGGTGTAGCGGCGGCACAGGTTGTCGTGGCCCGAGAGGCACCGCTCGCACTGGCGGCAACTCAGCCCGGGCGAGAGCAGCACGCGCCAGCCGGGTTGGACGCGCTCGCACAGCGGGCCCACCTGGACGATTTCGCCCGAGATGTCGCTGCCCAACACGTGGGGCAGGGAGAACTGCATGCCGGGGATGCCGGCGCGCACGAACAGATCGAGGTGATTCAAGGCGCAGGCGCGCACGCGGACCAGGACTTCGTTGGCCTGTATGGCGGGCTCGGGCGCTTGTTCGTAGACCAGCGCTTCGGGGCCGCCGTGCTGGTGAATGCGGGCAAGGTGCATAGTTGACAGTTTACAGTGGACAGTTGACAGTGTAGCGCGGCGGACGGTTCGCGTTACAATCTCCCTTCGAGGATCGCGCCATGGACTATAAGGGACGCATCGGCCTTTTCGCCATCGGGCTGGAGGCCTATTGGCAGCAGTTTCCGGGACTCAAGGAGCGGCTGCAGGGCTATCTGCGGGAGGTGGAAGAACGCTTGGCGGCGGCCGGCGCGGAGGTGGTCACGGCCGGCCTGGTGGACACCGCTCCGGGCGCCTCAGACGCGGGCGGCTTGTTCGCGCGGTCGGATCTCGACCTGATGGTCTGCCACGTGGCCACCTACGCCACTTCGTCCCAGGTGTTGCCGGTGGTGCAGCGGGCCAAGGTCCCGGTGCTGGTGCTCAATCTGCAACCGGCGGCGGCGCTGGATTACGAAAACACCGATACCGGCGAGTGGCTGGCGCACTGCTCTTCTTGCTCGGCGCCGGAGATCTCCAACGCGTTCGCGCGCGCCCGCGTGCCGTTCCGCGTGATTTCCGGAATGCTGTACGACGACCCGCGCGCGTGGGGCGAGATCGCCCTGTGGTGCCGCGCCGCCGGCGTGGTGCGCGCCCTGCGCACCAGCCGCATCGGTTTTCTGGGCCACACCTACCCGGGCATGCTGGACATGTACTCGGATTTCACCATGGTTTCGGCGCAGACCGGCGCCCACGTCGAAGTGCTGGAGATGTGCGACCTGGACCAAGCCGTCGACCAGGCCACCGGCGCCGAGGGGGAAGCCAAACTGGAGACCGCCCGCGCCACTTTCGAATTGGAAAACGTCAATCCCGACGACCTGGCCTGGGCGGCGCGCGTGGCCGCGGGACTGGACCGCATGGTGGAGCGCTTCCGTCTGAACGGGCTGGCCTATTACTATCGCGGGCTGGACGGCAATCGCTACGAACGCCTGAGCGCCGGCTTGATCCTGGGCAATTCGCTGCTCACCGCGCGCGGCATCCCGGCCAGCGGGGAAGGCGACCTGAAGAATTGCCTGGCGATGAAGATCCTGGATTGCCTGGGCGCGGGCGGATCGTTCACCGAGTTCTACGCCATGGACTTTCGCGAGCGGTTCGTGCTGATGGGCCACGACGGGCCGGCGCACCTGGCCATCGGCGCCCGCAAGCCGGTGCTGCGCGGGCTGGGGCTGTACCACGGCAAGCGCGGATACGGCGTGAGCGTGGAGCTCAGCGTGAAGACCGGACCGGTGACGCTGCTCGCGATGACCCAGACCGCCGAGGGCAAGCTGAAACTGCTGGCGGCCGAGGGTGAATCGATACCCGGGCCGATTTTGAAGATCGGCAATACCAATTCGCGCTTGCGGTTCCCGCTCGGGCCCGCGGCATTTGTGGACGAGTGGTGCCGCCAGGGCCCCACCCATCATTGCGCCTTGGGCGTGGGCCATGTGCGCGGGGCCATCGAAAAGGTGGCCGAGCTGATGGAGCTGCCGTTGACGGTGGTGTGCTGACCGGGCCTCGCTAGGATTGCTCCGCTTTCTCCTTGGACGCCAGAATCGGCCGCAGGTTGGTCAGCGACTTGAGCGCATTGAACCAGAATGGCGCGCCCAGGCTGAGCAGCGCCGCCGTTACGAGCACGCCCCCAAGGTATTGGAGGCGGCCATCCCATGTTAACTGGCCAAACCCGTTGTCGCGCCAGTAGATCTTGAGGACATCGAAACCGGCATTCTTGCTGGCGCCGATGACCGTGGTGGCATTCTCGGCAAGGTCCTGAATGAACTTTTGAGACGCTTGCGCGGAAATGGTATTGAAATCGGCCGTCACTGCGTCGATCTGCGAAGAAGGCACGTTTTTCTGAATCCATATAATGCCTTCGGCCGTGGTGGGGACGCTCGGCACCGGCGGCGCCGCAACCTTGGCGTTTTGGATCGCCTGCTTCAACGAGTCGGTGAGTTTGGCTGTCAGAGAGTTCTTGGAGTCCAGGACGGTGGCGGCGGTGGCGGAGAGCTGCTGGCTCGCGCCGACCAGCGCACTGCGAAGGCTGCCGTTGCTGTACAGGCCGCTGATGAGATTTACAGAATTGAGCCCGGTGCCGAAGGCGAACGCGCAAGCGAAGAATACGGTCCAAAGCCGCATGTATATGGTGAATTTCTGCGCCACCCGGTCCATCATGGAACCGAACCAGGCCTCCAGGCTGCCTGCCGTGCTGCGGATGGCATTGACGGAATCCTGCAGGAAGAGGGGAGTGCCGCCTTGTCCCACGATAGCCTTCGCGGCGGGGCCGACCGCCGCGGCCACCTGATCCATCTCGCGCGCCAACGACGGATTGTTGGCTGCTAGCAGGTTCTCGATTTGGCCCGCCAGCCCAGCCGGCAGACTGGCCGGCAGGTTGGCGGCGATAGACCTCAGGACATCCACGAGTTCCTGCGGACGGATGGCCGAGGCCAGTTGAAAACGATTGAAGAGCGTCGCCAGCCAGGGAACCTCCCCCGCGATCCGCTGCGCCACCCGGTTGCCCGAAAACCAGGAATCGGATATGAGAGGATGGCGGAGCACTTCGTTCGCCAGAGTTTCCGCGTTGGCCGTCAGCAGCGAATAGGCTTTCGGATCGATCTTCTCGAACAACGTCTTCAATCCCCATCTCAGGTTGCTGCCGCGGTGACTGAGTAAAGCGGAGACCATCTGCGTCAAGATCGTGATTAGCAGGCTGATCACCAGCATTACGACCGCAAAACCGATTAGTGTGTCGAGATACAGGAGCATAAGAGTGGCAGAATTTTAGTCCCTTCATTTGTCTTTGTCAATATGTGTGGATGTGAATTCAGCCGAAATAGCCGTGCCAAAGGCTGCGCAGCGATTCGCCGGCGCGGATGATTTACTCCACTTTCCCGTGGGCCCGCCAAACGCCGTTCACGGCGGTTGTCGAATTTTTTAAGTCCCGCCATAAGTGCGGCTTAGCGGCGTTAGGGCGGGTCCGCTGGGGCGGCCCGCGAGGGTCCGTGTGCCAAGCTGAAAGCGGGGCGAGCGAACATGATGTTCGCTCCCCTTTCCTAACTACTTTAGATTCAACGAAGCATTGGCTTCGACCGAACAATATGTTCGGTCGGGCCGGAAGGATACGTGTGAAAGAACTGACGACCCAACCCGACGTCACGCGCATGAGCGACATCGAGCTGGGAAAAATATTGGGAGAACGGAAAGCGTTCGGCCTGGTGGCGGGACGCTGTTCGGCGGCGCAGGCGGCCGCTCTGAAAAAGATCAAAGACGAGAAAGCATACGAATGCGTCGCCCCGACCTGGGATGAATTCTGTACCCGGGAACTGCGCATGAGCCGGGTTCACGCCAACCGCATCATCCATTGGTTTGAGGAATTCGGCCAGGCCTACTTCGAAATGGTGCAGTTAGCGCCGGTCTCGCCGGAGGAGTACCGCGCGCTCGCGCCGGTCATCGTCGACCACAAGCTGCAGCTCAACGGGCAGTCCATCGCGCTGATTCCGGAGAAAGCCGAGGAGGTCGCCTCGGCCATCTCGGAACTGCGCAAGGCGGCCAGGGCGAACAAACCGCGCGTCTCCACTCGCAAGCGGATCGCGTCGCTGGAAAAGCAGTGCCATAAACTGACCGCGGAGTTCGAGGACCTGAGCGGACAGGCGCCCGAAGAGGAGCGCAACGCATTGTCGGCGATCCTGCTGAAGATCCTCTGCAAACTGGGCAGAATCGAACGGGAGATGTGAGGAAAACGAAGGGCGGGCGGAGTTCCGCGCGGTCCGAACCGGCGGCGGCGCGCCGCCGGGCGGGTGTACCCAGAATTCAGGCTAGGTCTCCAACTGCGAGATTCGGTGCGATTGCGAGGCCGCTCGCCCGGAAGCTGTGAAGGAAACAGGCCCGCGAGCGGGCACGGCAGCCGACTCGCCTGTGCGTCGGTTTTTTTGACACCTTCTAACGCTCGCGGCTCCGAACGGAGCCACGACCGTAAGGGAGTGGTTTCCCGCCAGAGCACAACAGCACACGGTCGAACGCCTACGTGCTTCTATCGTGTTCCTAATGTTCCGATCCGAAATGCCGACAGTGTGTGAGGCTTTCCGCCGGCGCGATCGGCTAACCGGCGTGCCTGGCGGCGAGCGCCGGTACAGATCCGGATGAGCGGGGATTCGCGGTAAGGAGCGATGCAAACACGACGCAGTCCGCAAAAACGGGGCGTTGGGTGTTGGCGGTTGCGATCGCATCGATGGTCGGCATTGCCGGCGCAACGGAGAACGGAGCGAGTGTTTATCCGAATTGCCGATGCCGTTGGGAAGAGCCCGATAACCGTTCAGTGGATGTTGAAGTCGCTGTCGGGGCAAGACGCGGAGTGTTAGAATGGCCGCTGGACTACAGGAGACTAAGTATGCACGGTTCGAGCGGGAAACTTGTTTTGGCTCTCGTTGCGGGTCTGGCGATAGCTGCAACGGCAAGGGCACAGCCCTTGAAGGTTACGGTGGAAACCACAAAGTCAAAAGTGGCTCTCTCCGCGCCAAAAATTCTCCTCAACAGCTCTCGCGGGTACATGCTAGGCAGCGGCGATCAGGATTTCGGCGGATTGTACGTGACCGATCCCGTGGTTCCTCCGGAGGGCGTCAGCCTCAAACCAAGCCTCATTAGCTGGCGAAGCCTCCGTAGAATTGAGTTCACGAACTGGGATGTGAAGGAAGGCAATCAGCGCTTCGTGAAGGTGAAGCTCACGCTCGCTAACGGCTCAAGCCGGGAGGTCTTCGCATGGACTCCGTCAAATAGCAGTTCCTTCTATCCTTTGAGTCCTTTCAAACTAGAAGGGAAGATGCTCGTGCAGGGCACGGAGCAAGAAGTAACGATCGAACCGGGACGCGATCTGAAGAGCCTGGAATTCGAGATCTCGAAGTGAAGATCCGCCGTAACGGCCGTACTGAAAACGTACGCCCTAATCTGCGGTCTGGATTGTCGCTCAAAATCGTGCCCTACGGCCGCCGATCCCGCTGTAGGTTGGCACGGGCTGAAAGACCTGCCGGCGCCTTTCGCCTACCGCTCCTTGTCCGCCCTGTCCTGGACGGCAGCGAGTCGATCTACCGGATGTACCCAACCTCGTGGCCGGCGTACTCGTAGGAAATCAGGCGCAGGCCGGACGTCTTGCAGCGGACCACCACTTGATACGCCGGCGGAAAACCGCTCAGGCCGGCCGCGCGGAACCGGCCCTTTAGCTCGCGCATGCGGTCGGCGGAGCAGAAGAACTCCACGGCCGCCTGCACCCCGGCCGAACCGGCTCCGGAGAATACCGCCGTCCGCCGGGGCTTTCCGGAACGATCCGGCTGGGTGATCACGCTCAGCAACCCGTACAGGACGGAAGGCACCGGCGTCCCCACCGTCTGCGATACGAACAGTTGATTCTGTCCGGGGGGTTTGCGTTTGTCGTAAACCGCGAACTGGTCGTTATCGGTGTAATCGATGGTCAGCGGAAGGTCGCGCAAAAGCGCCCGCGCGGCTTCGCTGTTGGTGCCGGTGCCGATCAGCACCGAGTTGCGGCCGCGCAGCGCCGCCGCCGGGGCTTCGGATTCGGGGAGGATCTGGTAGGCGCCGCCGAACTCCATCCGCATGTTGCTCAACATCGCCGCGGCGGCCAACTCCGCCAGAGGCACCGAGAGCTGCACCGGCTCCATATAGAGCCGAGCCCCCGCCTCCAGGGGACGGTTAGGACCGTACAAAGTCTCGAGGTTCTCCGGCGCCGCCATGCGCCCCGGGTATGGGCCAATGTGCGGCCGCACTACCAGGTGCAGGTTGGTGGCGATGGAGATGATCAACTCGTCGCTCGGGTCGGCCAGCGGACCCCAGGCTTCCCGGAGAATCGCGGCGGGACGCTGGCGGGTGAAATACCAGCCGACGGCCGCGCCTAGCGCTATCGCCCCTAGCAGCAGCGCCACCATCGCCGCCGGGACGCGCCGCCGGCCTGCCTGCCGTACGGTGGCCGGCGCGACATCCACTTTCTTAGAATCGGGGGATTGCGGCTCGGCGGGCCGGCGGGTGTAATAGGGAACATACCCCCCGCGGGGAATCCGGATCTGAATCGGCGCCCCCGGATTCTCCGTGGAGTAGTATTTCTCCAGCCGCTGGCGCAATTCATAGGCCCGGTTACGGACGGAGGAATCGTCGGTCAGGCTGAAATCCTTGCGGCGGCCCAGGACGTCGACGGCGATCTGGTATTCGGTCAGTTCTTCGCCGCGGCCGGCCATCTCGCGTTCGCAAATGTAGCGGAGGAAGGCCCGAAGCTGCGCCGAACGGGCGAAGGTCTGGCTGTTCGCGGCGGCTTCCAAAGCTTCGCGCTTTTCGCTCTCCGTGACTGGGGGTTCCGCCGTAACCATTTGACAGATCAAGCAGATTATACCGCTTCCGAACAGTTCGCGAACGTTAAGAAACGGGGGAACACTTCCCCCCGGATCGCCGCGGATGTATCAAAGGATAGCTCTCGGAAGTCTCTCGCTAACGGAGTAAAGCTATGTCCTTGTCGACGACGTTCAAGACGGTACTGCAAGCCGGCCTTGTGGCGGGTTTGCTATTAGCTGTCCCGCTGTTGGGACAGGAGTTTCGAGGTACGATCACCGGCAAAGTGATCGATCCTAGCGGGGCCGCTGTGCCCAAGGTCGAGATTGAGGCCCGCAATGCCGACACATCGGTAAGCACGACGGCTCGTTCGGACGACGCCGGAGTGTATACCATTCCGTTCCTCTTGCCCGGCACCTATCGAGTAACGGCTACGGCTGCCGGCTTCAAACACGCGGTGCGCGAAGGTGTTGAGGTGCACGTCGGCGATCGCGTCCAGGCCGACCTCAAACTGGAGGTTGGCGCTACCTCAGACAGTGTTACGGTCACGACGGAATCGGAGCAGCTCCGAACCGCCACCGCGTCGATGGGCCAAACCATAAATACCACCGAGACGAGGGACCTGCCCATAATGGGGCGCAACACATACATGCTGGCCGATTTGACCACCGGCATGTACTCCGCTCTGAACACCACCTCGCAGGCCAGCGGATTCGGCCGTCCCTATGACGGCGCATCGGCGCAGATGTCCTCGGAAGGCATCGGCAGCCAGTATCAGATCATGCTGAACGGAGTCCCCAATGCTCCCGAGGAGCGGGGTTCGGCGGCCATCTACAACGGCTTTGTGCCTTCGCCCGACTCCGTCGAGGAGGTCACGGTCCAGACCCATACGTATGACGCGCAATACGGCCATAGCAGCGGCGCCGTGGTCAACGCAGTGCTGAAAGGCGGCACCAACACGATTCACGGAGCGTTGTACGAGTTCTTCCGCAACGACAAACTGAACGCCAACAATTTCTCGGGCAACGCGGCTGGCAGCCCGCGCGGCGTGATGCGCTGGAACCAGCCGGGATTCGTAATCGACGGGCCGGTCCGTATTCCCCATGTCTATAACGGGAAGGACAAGACCTTCTTCATGTTGAACATGGAGTGGATTCGCAACGCCAGCCCGCTGCCGTATACGGCTTCGTACCCTACGGCGGCGGAGCGCACGGGCGATTTTTCGAGCCTGGTCAACGCCAGCGGCCAGCCGGTCCTCATCTACGACCCGAACTCCACCCCCACCACTCCCACCAACGGCGTGTACCTGCGGCAGCCGTTCCCGGGGAATGTCCTCCCCAAGAGCCTCATCAATCCCATTGGCCAGAACCTGATCGACGATTATCCGCTGCCGAATCTTGCGGGGACCCCCGGAGGCTTCAACAATTACGTGGTCAGCCCGAACTCGCAGCAGGACAAGTACCACTCGATCTCCGCCCGCGTGGACCATCAGATCAACGAGAGGAACCGGTTGACCATGATGGGTTTCTCCAACGTTCGGCACCAACTCTTTCCCGATTATGGATGGGCGAATCCCGCCGCCAGCCCTGGGTACCTGCACTTTCGCAACAACCACGGAGGCAGCATCGACTGGACCGATTCGGTCTCGCCCACTATGGTTCTGGACGTGAAATATGGGCTGATCTTCCACCCCTTCCAGGTCGGACTCTACGGCGACAACTACGACATCAGCAAACTGGGCTTTACCCAGCAGTTCATTTCGGAGCTGCCGCACGAGAACTACCCCGGCTTGAACATCTCGGGCGGTTACACCGGGTCGATCGGCAATGCGGGTACGGGCACGCCCTCGACCAGCCAATACTCCACCACCCTCGACCAATCGCTTTCCGCAACCCTTAGCAAGACCAAAGGCAATCACAGTCTGAAGATGGGTGGGGAGTTGTACGAAATGAAGGCCAACAACAACACCTCCCCATCCAACATCAACTCATTCAGTTTCAGCGCCGGGTTCACGCAGCAGAATGCGCTTACCGGCAGCGCCACCGCGGGCAACCCGTTCGCTTCGCTGCTGCTCGGCTGGCCCTCGGCAGGCGGCTTCAGCAACAACATCGCCTCGGCCTTCGAGCAGATCTATGAAGGGTTCTTCGTGCAGGACGACTGGCGCGTCACTCCCAAACTGACCATCAACCTGGGCTTGCGCTGGGAATACGAATCGCCCATGACCGAGCGCTACGACCGTCAGAACGATGGCTTCGATTTCACCGATGCCAATCCCCTGCAATCGCAGGTGCCCAGTCTCAAACTGCTGGGCGGTCTGCTGTTCACCACCAGCGGCAATCGCCTGCCATTCAAGCGCGACTTGAACAATTTTGGACCCCGCGTCGGCGCGTCGTACCGGCTGTTTCCGAACACAGTATTGCGCGGCGGCTTCGGCACGAATTATACGGTGACGTTCCAGACCGGCGGGAACACGGGCTTCAGCACCAGCACCGGCTATGTCGCCTCCAACAACGCAAACCTGACCCCGGCCAACGGCCTGACCAATCCGTTCCCGGGCGGGATTCTTTCGCCCACCGGCCGCAGTCTGGGGCTGGCTACTTCGGAGGGGCAGAGCTTCACTTTCGCCGATCCCAACCGCACCATCCCCAAGATCTACAACT
>Ga0326728_10004555_pt1 | contig 40704 bp, 23 predicted proteins | sample MB3enrmetagenome_FD_207602 | JGI IMG/M metagenome (GOLD analysis project Ga0326728, IMG submission 207602) | Lab enriched peat soil microbial communities from McLean, Ithaca, NY, United States - MB31MN | ecosystem: Environmental > Terrestrial > Soil > Wetlands > Peat | place: USA: New York... | reverse complement strand
CACGTCGTCGAGCTCGGAAGGCCGCGGTCCGTGAACGTCACCGCATACGGATACGCGAACGTCAATCCCATCGTTTCGGTCTTCGCCAGCGTCAGCGTCCCCGACAGCGGATACGCCGTCCTCCCGACCGACGCCGTGATCTCCTGCCCGACCAGCGGCGACAGCACCGCGTAGGTGAAGCGGCTGCCCGGCGTCAGGTTCAGATAGCTCACGCCGCTCTTCGCGGAGCACTGCTTGTAGTCGTCGACCTCCACGCACCAGGACTGCCCCTTCGGCAGCCCCTTCTCGCTGAACGCCAGGGTGAGCGTCGGCCCCTTCACGAACAGAGGTGTCACCGTGGTGCTCGTCCCCGAGACCCTCACCGACTGGGTGCTCCCCGCCACCAGCCCTCCGCCGCCGCCCGCCACACGGTACCCCGACGGTCCGGTGATCAGGGCCGCGTACGTGCCGTTCGGCAGCGTGAACCCGATCGTCGTCAGCTTGCTGTGCTCCACGACTCCGTTCAGCACCACCGTCCAGCCGTACTTCGCCAGGGTCTTCGCAGGAAGCCCGCTCTCCGTGAACGTCACCAAGTACAACGAGAGTGGAGCGATTGCAATTATGGTTCCCGAAAGCGCAGAGACAGGAATCTGACCACACGTGGTGGAGGCCGAGGCACTCACGTCGGTTGCCGGGAACCATTCGCCGTCCGAGAGGTACCTGAGCGTTGTTGATTGCGAAACACCCGCCGCACTGATACAGATTGTGGCGACCCCATCAGAGATTCCGGTGACAGACACATCGTAGTACGCTGCAGGAGTAGTTCCCAAGGCAACTGTCCCGAGCGGCGGGCCTGAAAGAGCAAGCGCCGAAATGGTTACTGGAGTGCCATCGGTAGCGGTAGAGCCGGTTATGAGGACACCCACAGTTGCGGCCGGAAGCGATGTGTACCCGAAGGCAGATCCTCCCTGAACCGTAGTCGTCGATGTCGCTGGGTCAAAGAAGACGCCCTCTGCCACGTCGTAGCCTATCGCGCCGGGACAGCCTGAGAGAGTAGTATCCAGACAAACCGAGTTGGTGTCCTCTACCACACCATACAAGCCGCTGGACTGTTCAGCGGTCAGAGTTGCTTCAGTGTCCGCGAGACCCTGCTCGACGGACGACGAGAATGTCGATTCAGTAGAAAATTCAACGAATGATTGGATTGTAACATGGGTGCTTTCTTGAAACGTCACCTCTCCGGACCCGGGAGGTCCCACCAAAACGAACTCTGGCGCGGATCTCTGGGGTAGGCCGCCAATGGTAGGCACCTCCGGCGACCAGAAAGGTACGATTGTGCCGTCGTCTGACAGTTGACCACCCGACGAAGGTAGCGTCCATGTACTCGAGCCGACGTTGTTAGTGGCGGTCAGAGTTCCGTCTACGAGCGTTGAAGTGAAGGTGAGACTTTGCGTCGCTGAAACTGGCTGACAGTTGACGTATGGGTAGCAGAATGGCAGAGGGGCAACTCCACCTGTCGTCGGAAAACTACCTGTGGATAGCTGGTTGTTGACTCCCGTAGCATTCAACACGTCGAGAACCCCGGTCGCAAACAGTCCCGCCGAGGTTTGAAACACGAAGGCGATATTCTGAGCCCAGTAGAGATAGTCGACTCCGGAAATTGACGGGTCCAAAATGAGGATGTTCTGTTGAATGCTGAAGCATCCCACAAATGGACTTTCGCTTACCCACCATGTGCTGCACAATAGAGAGGAGACAAGGTTGTTGGACGGATTCGCCAGTGCGGAGAAGGTTAAGGTGTTCTCGACGCCGTCCATGGATGCCACGGTAAAGAACGCGGTCGCTTCGACGAGCCCAGTTGTGGCAGACTCATCGATGCTCTGGATACCGTAGGTTCCGGGATAGGTTTGTAAAGACGCATAGGCAAGCACAGTAACAACAACCGTGGAGTCGGCCGTAAGTGAGAGCAAGTCTGACTGAACGGGATCTGCCAGGGTTCCTGAGAGAAATGTGAGAGTAACTCCCGGACAAGAAGTCGCGCAGCTGACGCCAAGGCTGACCTGACCCGAATATCCGTTCAGTGACGAGACCGTGACGTCAAAAGCCGCTTGACCAGAGGAAGCGTAAGCGATGGTCGAGTCGAAAGGGGTTAATGAGAGCTGGACATCGCCATTGGACGCGAAACAAGCGAGGTCCGCAGAGGTGAATGCACTTGGATTCACCACTGCGCAATAGGACGAGAGTGTCCAGCTGTACTGCGCCGGACTACCTGGTACATTGTTCTCGGGATTGAACTCGGAGCCAAGCTCGACATCGTTTAGTGTCAACGCCGAGACGTCTGCCGCCGTCCAATAAGAGAGGTCGTCCGTGAAGAGCACCTGGGAAGCCTCAGCGAGTGCAAAAGTCATGTCGACGCCGACGAGTCCTGATGCGACAGGGGCCTGAAGAACGAAGAAGACGGTTGTAAGGCCTGACTGCGCATTGTTGTAAAGATAGACTAGATAGGGGGCAGGACCTTCGGTACCGTCAATCAGCGTAGGCATTTCGGTGGGGCCAGCCGTCGATGAGAGGTTTGTAGCCCAGTTCGGGATGATTTTCTGTGCATCTGTATAGTCCGTCCAGACCATAACCTCTAAGTCGCCCGCCCCGACAGACGTAGCGCTGGGGGAGTTCGTAAGCCATAGGTCGTACGCGAAATCAGTAGGCTGGTCAGCAGGAGCCTGGAGCTGATAGCTGCTAACGAACCAGGTACTTGGTACAGCGTCGAAAGCTGCGAGTGACTCGGGTAACGAAAGCGCCTCGCTGACGTCAGAGGTGCAACTCGGAATCTCCCAGGCGTTTCCCCCGGTGCAGGCTGGTTTGTAGCCGTACTGGACCTCCGAATAGCCGAGCACGCCATCGCCAGCAGCGTTGCTGGCTTCGGGCAAATCTACGATTGTGCTCAGCCCCGAACTTTGAGGGGAGCTCAAGTCCTCAGGATTCATCGTTATCTCCCCGGTTGAAGAGCCTGATACACCCCAGGGGTTTGGCTGTATGATTATATGCCCGACTGTTGCGCTCGGGAACTGAGCGGGAGTCCCAAAGTCAGAGGGTAACGTTACCTGTAGATCATAGTCAGATCCCCCGGCAGGGATTAGGGGAATGATCGTCGAGAAGTCAATTGTCTGAGACACAGGGGCACCAGTAACGACGATCGGCCCGATGTTCGGAGTAGCCGTGTAGCCGGTTATCGCCGATACTGAAAACTGGTATATTCCGACCGACTCGATGAATGCCATTGAGTTGGCTGTCGAGGTTTGTGTCGTGCCAGCGAGCGTCACCGACCACGTGATTCCCATGGGGAGACCGTATTCGAAAAACGTGACGGCGGCGGCGTACGTCGCAGTAATCGCTCCGTTGCCGTTCACGTTGGCCTCTCCGCCGACGATGTCGACACCGCCAATTCCGGAAACGCCTTCCAGAGAGTACCCCAAACACGGCGAGGCCGAAACGGGGTACTCGCCGGCCGGACCTGTCGTGGACTCGCCGCTGGTGTAGAATACCCCGGCAAAGTCGATTGAGCCGCAATCAGACGGTACGGTGGCGAAAGCTACCTTGTAGGTCGTCGGAAGCGTCGTGAACGCAATCGTATTGTCTACCGGCCCGCCGTTCACGTTCACCGTACCAGATGCGGGAGCGACTTCGTAACCAGAGACAGAGCCGATTGCGAAGGGGTACGCCCCGTTAGTTCTATTGAAGAATATCACCGCATCGGTGGAGGTCTCAGTGCTCCCCCCGAGTGTGACAGACCATTTCGACCCAGGCGGCAAGCCCGACTCTGTGAATTCGACAGGGTAGTAATCTAGGGGCAGTTCCTGCATCCGCTTCTGCAAACCTCCGTAAAGCTGCCCGTCGACATACACAGTGAGATTCACAGTGCCGTTGCCGGGAGCGCCTGGAATGGGAGTTATCGTCAGAACCCCATTCAAGTTCCCGCCTGCAGCGAGGTCCACAGTAATCTGAGTGGCATTGGGTGGGAAGACCTGCCCGTTAATCTCAACCTGAGTTGCCCACCCTGTCGGAAGCCGCGAGCCGATATCCAACGTGGCGTTCTCGCTGACGGGAAGGTCACTTCCGAAGGTGAAATCCACCACTCCGACTGTCCCTGATAGAAGATCACTCTCAATGTCTTCGTTGTGCTGGATAGCACAAAAGTTGTTCGGACACTGGGGCGGAATGAGACTCGAGAAGTATGCCGAAAGGACCCGGATACAATGGTGGAGTCCGACTAGTAACGCGTCGAAAGTAGTGTTCCAGATTACTGAAATCATCGGGTCGACGCCCGGTTCAAGCGTAATGTTAGATACAACCGCGATGGTTGTCCAACCCGAGTTCCCCACTGTGAGATCGCTAACCTGAAACGTCAGTTCGGCGATATGAAGAGGATAGCTACAGCTGTCGGTGAGTTCGACGCCGATTAGAGTCGGAGACCCGAGAACGGGAGGATCTGGGTTGACTGTTATGCTAGGATTCCAAGGGTTTTGCGATACATCCATGAAGGCCCCGCATCCGTTGTCGCTGGGTGGAATCACCGAGGACGACACATTGACGTAGTACGCAGCCGGGTAGTCGATGCTACCGGGAGAGGCGGCCATTACGATGTAACTCGGCACCGTGCTTACGGTGAAGTTCCTCCAGCCTGCTCCGACAGGAATGCTGCCGCTAGGAATCCAGTCGAAGAAGATCTGGGCCACGGACGCGGCGAACAGGCTCAGTAACGAAACTTGGTATCCACCTGCGACCTCGATAATGTTGTAGTTCGAGGCGGGAATCGCTCCGAGGAAGTGATAGGGCCGACCCAAGGTCAGGGAGACAGACTGGTTGGAGGTGAGGTTGATCACTTGCGAGTCAGAGACGTAGCCCGCCAAGTACGCCGTTACGTTGTAGCTGCCGTTAGGGAGCGTAAACACCGCGATTCCGGCGGTGTTTGTGATTTCAGTGGTCCCGCCCACGGAAACGTTCGCATCTGGAATAGCGGTCCCACTACTATCCGCGACGTGTATGAAGAGGTTGTACGATCCGCCTCCGAGGGGCGGTGTTGACCCATATGCAAACTGAATCAGTTGACCGTTGCCCCCTTCACCAGCCCACACCGTCCCGACGCAATTTATGCCTCCTAGTCCTCCGTTGGCATCGACCGATCCAAGAGTCAGTCCGCCCGATCCGTAAGCGAGGATTACTGTGCCTCCTCCTCCACCTCCGGTGAGTGCAATCCCGCTGCACGTTCCCCCTCCCGATTGCCCCGCCGCATCGATCTCGCCTGAGACTAGCGTGTTGGCTTGGATGTAGATTCCATACGCTCCGGCTCCCGCGGAGATGCCATCTGCAGCTCCTCCACCTGCGCCGGCGAGGTGGCCCGACATCCCGGAGTCATACCAGCTGCGAATCGTCCCCGAGGACAGTGTTGGGGCCGAAGGTGTGGAACCATCGCTAGGGTTCATTTCAGACCCGAAATTCTGGGCATAGTTTGGCCCTCCTAGAGCGACCGTGGAATCGCCGGGATCCGTTTCGTAGTAGAAGTTGACGGAGTCAGCCCCACCGCCGGACCCGCCATATGAGTTAGGGAAGTTCTCGTACGGCGATGAGCCGGTGATTATGGTTCCAAGATTGTCGAATATCCCGGACACTATGATGCTCCAGCCATTGGTGGTCAAGACCACGCCCGGGTCTATTGTGACGGATGGGGCCACGAGATCGGCGGTCAACGACTCTGACGAATTGATTGCAATCCCTGAGGAGATTACACTGACGTTGTCCGAGCCCCAGTTGGCCACGTAGACGTTCCCGTTCGAACTATCATACGCCACGGCTCCGCTGTCCGCCGGCGAAGGTTGAGAAAAGGAACCGACTTCGACCGACCCGACCACTGTGTCGGTCGCCCCGTTAATCATCGTAACGTTGTCGGAGTCTTCGTTGACCACGTAGACATACCCGTTCATGTCGTCATAGGCCAAGGCTAAGGGATTCGAACCGACTGGAATATATCCGACGACCGCACCCGTAGCCACATTGACCACCGTCACATTGCCGTAGTCGCCGTAGCCTCCGTTGGCCACATAGACGTTCCCGTTGGCGCCATCATACGCCACGGCGGTGGGCGTCACAGGGAGCGGGATTTGTCCGACCACCGTCTCGGTCGTCCCGTTGATAACTATCAAGTTGAAGGAATTGAAGCCGGCCGCGTAAACGTACCCGTTGGCGTCGTCATAAGTCGCGGCATCGAGGTTGTTAATGTAAAAGGAGGAGGGAGCGATTGACCCAACCACCGAACCCGTCTCCCCGTCTATTACTGTAAAGCTGACGGAGCCCTCATCGACCACGTAGACATACCCGTTCGCACTGTCATAGGCCATGGCAACGGGGTACGTCCCGACCGGGACCGACCCGACGACCGTGTCGGTCAAACCGTTGATTATCGTCACGGTGTCGGAGCCTGAGTTGGCCACGAAGACGTAGCCGTTCGCACCGTCATACGTCACGGCGTCGGGGTAGGATCCGACCGTGATAGACCCGACAATCGCGTCCGTCAGCCCGTTGATTACCGTGACATTGTTGGAGCCTGAGTTTGCCACATAGACGTACCCGTTAGCGCTGTCTGTGGCAACAGCATCGGGCGCCGAGCCGACTGAGATCGTCGCCGCGACTCTGTAAGATGCGCTGGAGGCAGGATGGACTGAATCTCCAACGAATGGTGATGGCCCGACCGCTCCGGAACCCTCGCCCGATGGCGACTCAGCCTTCCACGGGGATTCTGTTCCGTGAGGACCGGCGGCGAGGAATCCGCTCACATTCAGTCCACCCACCACCATCACGCCAACGATCGCAATCGCGAGGAGTCCCCGCCCACTCCCGCCTCGACCGAGCGCTGCCAAGACCGCCACCCTCGGCCGCGGCCGATGTCATCCGGACGTATACGGGTGCCGCACCAGCCAATGTCACCTAGCCCGTCCGAAACGGTTCTCGGCGGCGCGGCGTCCTCCGCGGCAGCCTCACTGTGAGGTTTGGGTCAGCGAAGGGGGCCCCTCCCCCGCTAACCAACCCCTTTCCTAACGGTCGCGGCGCATGAGTTCAATGAGTCTTGTGTACAGGCGGTGGGGCTTGCCTCTGTTCAGCGGTTCTTGAGCCCATGAACCAATCCTGGACCACGCTCAAGCAGCCTGGACCCACGCGCTGGCGCAACCGTCCGTGGGCGATACTGGGAGCTCAGCGAATTGCGTGAGTCGCCGGCCGTCTTTACGGCCCTTTTTATTACCCGAGATATTCACCCTCGAGCGGAGCGGTCGCCGATGAGGAAAGTGCTGATTCTGATGTTCATGACCCTGGACGGGGTCGCCGAGTTTCCCGACGACGGCGAGGAGCCCGGTTCGACCTCTGCCGGCGAGGGACCACCGATGTGGGACTCCCAGATGGACTCAACCGATACCCTTCTCCTGGGTCGGAGGACCTACGAGAAGTGGGCCGCTTTCTGGCCGCGCTGGAAGAACGAGCCATGCGCGGGGAAGTTCATGCAGGAGTTCTCGCGGTTCGCCGATCGCGCGGAGAAGGTCGTATTCTCGAAAACGCTCAAGTCGGCCGACTGGCCCAAGTCAAGAATCGTTAGAGGGGACCTGGGGGAGGAGGTTGTCCGACTCAAGTCACTGCCGGGGAAGGATATCGTCTTGGGCGGAGGTCCCAAACTCGCCCAATCCTGCTTGGAACGGGAGCTCGCGGACGAGCTTTTCATCACGATGTCCCCCAGCATCGTGGGAAGCGGAAAGCCGCTATTCCGCGTGGTGGGCAACCCGGACCACGAGGAGGACGTCGTCCCCCGGGGAGCGCCCGGTAGGCACGATTTCACGCTGATTGAGGCGCGGCCCCTCAAGGACGGGACAGTTCTCCTTCACTATGCCCGGGCCGGTTCGTGGGGGTCGCGATGATCGACGTTCTCCTCCAGACTGACAGGACCCTCGACGGGTAGACCAACTGGGATCGACCGTCGAGTGTTCCACATCGTTCCTCCCTGTCCGAAGCCGTATCTTTCTTCCTGCAACGCCATCCGAACCTGAGGTCGATAGGAAGCTGTGGATACAACTGATATTGAACCGCCTAACTGTAACCCGGCTTGCACCTGCGGGGCGCGACCGAGCTACGCGACGAAACCGAGTAAGATGCGAGGATCTCCTACGGAGGCGGGCGATAGTCCCCCAAGCCATGGAAGGGGAGGTCCCCCCTGCAGGACACAAGGGATGTAGACCATGTCGACGATACGCGGCGAACTCGCCCGTAGCTGTGAGGCTGCTTTTGGATTGGCGAAGCGGACAGCTTCGATGTAGTTCTGCAATAGCCGGAGAGCCGCGGTACCAGTGGTTAATGGCGGGATAGCCTGCCGACCGGCTAATGAGCTAGATGCCGCGTTGCGGAGGATGGGTCCGAGCGATCCGCTGTCGGTGATCTTCTGCTCCTTCCCAGCGAGGCGGCTGTATATCTGGTTCAACTGGACGCCGCCGCGGGCCGAGGAGAAGACATCGGTTAGGGCCCTTGCAGCCCCCCCGGTAGGGAGAGTAGACGGATCGGCGGGGAATGTCGCGGCAACAAGAAGGGTCTCTGGGACCTCCTTCCCGCGCTTTGTCCAAAGGACTCCCGTTTCGAAAGTGTAAGGGAGCTCGACGATCCAGAATGGGACGAGGACGCCGCTTCCGGTCTGGAGAACTCGAACGGATCCCCGACCGGCCTGGGCCCCTCGCAACTGCGCCGCGGCAGCGAACACCTCCTCGCGAAGTTTCAGTGACCGGAATTGGGTCGCCCAATCCGGCGGTGCGGTATGTGAGAGCCAGTCCAAGACCCCTCCAAGACGCTCGAGATAGGCATACGGATGCGGCGGAACCTTGGGGGACGTCTCCACGACATCGAGCATGGCGCCCAGGGTCCGACCTGAAGCGATTTCCTGCTCCACTGCGGAGGTCATGTACCCGAGGTCCGGGGCCGCGCCGAGAAGGTCACGAGCCTGGGTCAACGCCTGGTTCGCCATCTCGAGGTGTTTGTGGGCCGCTTCCAAACCGGTCGGAGAAAGCAGATAGTCGACGGCTCGGGCTTGGTCCGCGAGCCCCGAAAGCCGATTGACCAAGGGTGCCCACCTTGACGTCGTCCGAATGGCCGTCGAGGCCGAGGTTAGGTTCTGCGCAATCAAGTGGTAGCGCTCGGGGGCGGCTCCCTTCGCTAGTCCGGCGGCGACCAGCAAGCACTGATAGGCCGATGCGATCCCCGAGGCCCGACGCACTAGGTCCCGTCCCTCGTCGTCCACGGCAAGACCGGTGACGGACTCGACCTTCGCAACGAACACGGAGGCCGCAGTCGGGCTCGCCCCTACTTCGGGGATGACACTTCCAAGGAAGGGCAGAACCACGAGAGGGCTTGACAGGAAGTTGAACAGCGCGAAGCGGTACTGATCGCTTTCCGTGGTGAGGTGTGGGCGGACACTGCTGTTGAACGCCGCCAGCCGCGCAACCGGATCGATCGACCCGGATCGCATCACATCGAGCCCGGATGGGATTGCCTGCCGAAGGAACGCCGTCACCTGGGCGGTAAAGTGGTCGAGGAACTGCCGAGCGTCGACGACCCGCTGGGTCGTGCCGCAGTAGATGCAGGTCAGAAGCTCCGTGGCATTCTGATTCGCGTAGGGGGCGCCGCAAGAACTGCACCTTAGCGACAGCGTCGTCGTGAGACTGCCGACCGGTGGACTTCCGCCCATGATTATCCCACTCCGGCCAGGAGCCTGCACGTCATCCGCGCTACCGTGAAGGTCTGACCGACGAAATCCGTTGCTCCAGCCGTCGAATCTCCGCTAGAAGCTCTTCTCGCACCTGGGCGACCCTCTCCTCCGCAATTCTGGTCGCTAGAAGACGAACCGCAGAGAAACATCCCTTGCACACGAACACCCGACTCCCAGACTGGTCGAGCGAGGGTAGTGGAGACGAGTCCAGACCTTTGAGTCCAGTGACGTCTTGGTCGATCGGCATCGATACGAACTGTACGCCGTGGCCAGCGCCCTCACGGCCACAAAACCAGCACTTGGCCCGGAGAGCGAGGTTCGAGACGAGCGCTGCCACTTCCCGTGCTTTGGCGTCATCACCCGCTTGGACCCAGTATTGCTGAGCAGTCTGGAAGTGCTCGGCCGCCTGCAAGGGGTTCACAATCTGCGTAGCGGCGCCCAGTGTCTCGTAGGATAGGGCCATCAGCACCGGGACCCGCGAATCCGCAGGGATGGCCCGCTGCTGCAGGAACTCCGGGAGAAATAGAGGTTGGTTCCCAAGGCGGCGATAGTCGTTCGCAAGTCCCTGCAACGCCTGCGCAAGACCATTGCGGTCTCCCCCACCAGATTGAACGGCGAGTACGAGCGATGTTTCTCTCGCACTCAGTTCCAATTCGTTGGCGAGATCGCCTGAAGATATTTCTCGGAGGCCGGGTCGCAACGCCGTGCTCCCAACGGATGACCTCAGAAAGGAGGCAAGGTTCGTCAGCGTGCCCGGATCGGTGTTTCCCTGGCCGATTCGCATGAGCTCGGCGTACGCATTCGCGAGGCTGGCGAACTGAACGCTGCCTTCTTTTGTGAACTTCGTCCCGGCATCTATGAACTTCTGGCGGGCCCGCGCAAAGTCTCTGCGCCTAGCAAGGTCAAGGGCCTGGTCCATCAGCTCCCCGCCGCCCTTGAATATAGGCGCCATGAGCCCCAACTGGAGTACGAGCCTCACGCGGCAATAATCGTTACCGAGCCCGCCATCGTCGAATGGCGGCATCGTAAAGAATCTTGTGAGCCCGGGTTCCTCACACCGCAAGTTCTACGGACGCAGATCCGAAGAGGGTCGTTACTGCGCAGGCACGATCAGTCGGTTATCTCGCGCGGCCCCCCGAGAAGCGGGCGAGCGCGTAGATGAACACGACGATGAGGATTCCGAGCAGCAGCGCGGTCAGGTCATGGGTCGTCAGGACGATGTAGAGGACGATCGCCAATGATCACAATCGCGAGGAGTCCCCGACAACCCCCGCCTCGATCCAGCGTCACCAAGACCACCACCCTCGGGCGCGGTGGATGCCGCCCGGCCGTATACGGGTGCCGCACTCGCAGGGACTGTCAGTCCCGGCCGAGATGGTCCTCAACAGTGGCGGCTCTTGCCAGCACGTCTGCGACAGGGCGACCTGACTACTAGGAGGTCGGTGAACGGTGCCACTCCTTCGCTAACCCGCCCGTTGGAAGCAATTTCCCCCTCCCGAGAGCGGCTCAAAGCCTCTCTAAAGACCGCGGGGGTGTGATTGAAGCTCTCCTTAAGGTCCCTCTTCCACAGCCTGAGAATCGAGTCCGTCTTCCGACGCGGATTCGTTCACGCTGAACATAACGGCCGGGGGACTTCGGTGTAGGTCGATCCTATGGCTTAAGGAGTGCCCAGGTGGACCGAGTGCGAGCGGATTGCGGAGCGTGATGATCTGATAGTGCCCGGGCTTCTCCTCGAATACCCGATAGAGATAGTATCTCCCCTTGTAACGCCCCGCGGCACGGAGCTCGTTCCCTTCAAGGATTACTACGCCGTGCTCAGCCGAACGACCTTTTACCTCAATGAACCTCACCACCCGATCTACTTGAATGAGCCCTTGGTTCAGGGCGGCCTTGAACGATTCGGCATCCTCCTCGCAGCCGAAGCTAACTATGTCGCAGCCAACACCCTGGTCGCCCTGCAGATGACCCACTCGTACCGGATGTCTTCCCTGGCTTTCATCCCGCTCGAAGGCATAGACCAATTCTTCGCATCGATCGGAATCTACCGCAGAGGTGGAAATCCGCCCCCTTTCGGTTGGTTTTCCTGAAGGTCTCACGACGAGCTTTCGTCGCCTCGGAGCGGGCAGTAGTACGATGGGAACTCTTCGGACTTGAACGTCCCGGATAGATGATCCGCTGGGCGGCGGATTAGAAGGAGTCCCCGATGCGGGTGGCCCTGCAGTGTCGCCGATAGGTCCCGAGGGCTGAGCCTGAGCAGGTTCCGTGGGACGCTGAGCCGGAGAAGTACTCAGGCCAGGGGCTATCAGCCACGGCATTTCGACGGGTTCGATTCCTAGTTTCTCCCTAGCTTGAGTCAGAAGGTCCGTGCAGGATTCTCCCAACAAGCGCCTTAGCAGGGCCTCACGTCGGTCAGGGTCACACGAGGCCAGCTGAGCAATAGGACCATTGCTTTCCATCCCAAGCACAGTCCCAAAGACGTCGGCAGTGATGTCCGCGAGGACCTCGTCTCCAAGCAGGGGACTGCCGAGATTCTCAGGCGCGACAACGTATGCATCGCGATCTACAACCACGAGATCCTCCGGGTCCTTGAGCTCAAAGGAAGAAAGGGTCCCGTCGCGATCAGCCTCGCCTTCAAGTGCAGTTACCAGGCTGAAAGAAATCCCCCTTACTGCCCTTAGATGCCTCTGACTCGCATCTCGGTCTACGTAGAGAGCATAGACGAACGGTTTGAGTTGGTCGATTTCGTTAGCGAAATCGGGCTGCCTTAGATCCAACACAACCCGCTTGATGGAGACTTTCGCGGACGCGTCGACGGGCTTTACACCGAAGACCCGGGCTACTTTAGATGCACCCCTCCGCTTGTCAAGGGCTAGGAGGGGGAGACCCGCCGTGAGTACCGCAGGAAGGTTTGCACTGTCTTGGTAGCGCAAGGCGTTTACCTGAAAATAGCCCGCTACCCCGTCTTGAATCCCATACATCATCCCTGAACGAAGAAACTCGTCACGGACAGCGCCCCTCGGACTATCGCCCTCATCCGGTCGGGCAAGCAGGAGGCGATACGCGGTGCGGGCTCTCCTTCCAGACGGGTCCCAAGCCGGCAGATCGAGAAGTATCTGGTAGAACCGGTCCCATGTCAGACTCTCCAATCCCTTTGCAACTCCAATCCGCTCTAGGGCCAGTTGCAAATCTCGTTGGTCCAACCCAACTGCGGCAAGGAGCTTCGAAGCAGAATCAACCAACGGGGTCGGGAAGAGTTCACGGACCTCCTCAGGAATGGAGGAGGCAAGAACGCACTGTTCCGGGCCGCGTTTCACCTCTCCACTAGTAGGTAGCCAAGGAACCGTCGATAGAGTCCACCACACTAGGGAGGGAACGCGCTGCTTGATGATTCTGCGGTCACGCTTTAGCCCCGGCTTCCTCGCATTGATTATCGCCGATACATCCCCCTTCCTACGCCAATCTTCTATACGCGGGTCGGTCGCCGCCCAAGCCAGGATGGCGTCGGGCGCTGCCTTCGCCAAGATTTCTTGTAGATTCTCAACCGACGTGACCATAATCGACGTCAAGCTGAAGGAGCTCTTGCGATCGGCAGCGATCACCTCGTCGTCGCTTGACTGAAGCGGGAATCGCAACCTTGTCTCTATGAGGGATCGAAAACCGTCTGGAACATCAGTTACCCGGGTCACTCTTGGGACCTTCGCCACCCCTAGCCATGCGAGGAAGTCTTCGATTCCATTCAGGTCACCAGGAAGGGCCAGTGCCTCAGTATCCGCGACCAGGAGACCTCGGTCAACATGTTTCAACAGTGGACAGATGACGGCACCGGACGAGTACCCTCCGCCGAAGTACAGATGTCGGGATTCGCGGAGTTGGCCATCGGCGGAAAGGAGTTGGAAGGAATCGCCGGAAAAGCAGGCCGAGTCGGGTCGGCAGTCATTGAAGAGGCCCAGGCAGGCCACGGCCACTTCGCGCCAAACCTTTCGGGCATCGGCCGATTCGACCGCCCGAGCGACAGCCCTCGCCGCAAGGGCGTGGATCATATCTGAGGATGAAAAGTCACGAACATTGTTCCAAACTTCGGAAAGCTTTGTGCGGAGTGCCTCGTGTGAGGTCCACCCCGCTACTGCGGTGAGGGACCGAACTAGGTCGGGATGAAGAACGTGTGCGTCGGCCCACGCGGGAAGGGAACTCGGAACGCCCGCCTCCGGGGGCAGAAACACATTGGACCCGGGCGGGATTATCTGGTCGTGGTCGTCGATGAGGAGGCTAGGCGGCGGGTCGTGAGGCATTACACCGGCTGCAATCAGACCTGCAATGAGCGTTGCCCGGTTGTCGATGGATAGGGTTGAAGAAGAGGAGTTAAGCCTCTCCAGGAGCTCGAGTGGTTGGAGCTGTGGAATCTCGAGGTCGGAACAGATTCGGGAACGATTCCAATCAGCTGGGTCCGGTACCACCTCCTTGAAGAAGGTGTACGGTAGCCAGTCCTCTACCTTTCCCCCAAGCGTTCGAGCACTTGGGGACGTAACAGCCTGGCGCGAAAGGGTTGGAACTATCTTTGCAGCCCTCGCACTCTCGAGAACACGATCGACAAAACCAAGGTTCCGAAGAGCTGCACCAACGGCACGATAGGGACCAAGGAAGTCGATACTTTGCCAGGGTGTCGTGGAATCAAACTGTTCTTCTGCGATGCGGACCAGAAAGTCCGCCAAGCGATCAGATATGAACCTATTCGCGTTACTATCTACGATTTCCTGACGATTCGATGTTAGCTCGAACGTCGCATGGCATATGGCAGTGAATGGAAAATCCACTCCGGTGGGCAGGAATGAGAATAGGGGCATCGGTTCGCCCGGCTCTTTCGGAAGAGCCACCTTGATCTCGTACCGAACATCGGGTTGGGTGCTGGGGGGAAGACGGTCTAAGGGAATGCTACCCTCCTCCGACCGAAGATCCCAAGCTCGGGATAGACCATTGTGAACTATGCCTATCCGACCACCGACCCGGTCGACGGTCCGTTCGGACCGCTTTGACGGGGTCGATAGACTGAGCCTCGAAACGTGGTTGAGGAAGATAAGTACCTCATCCGTCAGTTGCTCCACCTGTGAGACGACTTGTTCGAGCGTTTCACGGGAAGGGAATGGAAGGCCGATGACGGTCTGTTTGCCATCTCTGTGGAGGGAGAGACAGCGTTGCCACATACTTCGGTCGACCAGTTCGGGTTTAGAGATTGATTTAGATGAGGCGTCATTCAAGTCGACCGGGAAGCTGAAGACCGGCATCGGCAGCCGCCCGGTCTTCGCTTCTTCGTCGTCTACCAATGCGTGAACGGCGTCGACCTCAGTCGATAGCTCTTCCACCCGCTGGCGTGCCCAATCTTCAGAGAACGCGACAGACAGATCACCGCTAAGGATGAACGGGGAAGCGCTCCAGTTCAGAACTGACCGAAATCCGCGGCCCTTGCTTCCGATGAACTTGCTGTATCGAGAAACCTTCGGGCTGGATCCTTTGATGACGACTGAGTTAAGGCCACCGGGGGAGAAATGACTGCCCGTGTTAGCCACGATGACCCCAGAGTCTGTGACCCGAATGTCGACAGCGACCGCCTCCCCTGTCAAGACTCCAGAATCGTCCGCGTTTTGGATAAGCTCCAAGATTTCCCGGCCGCGGTAACCCGCCGATTCCTCGCGTTCATCTCTAGCATCAGCGATTAGGCGCGTAGGGTCGGTTGCGTATGTCTTGCGAGTTCTATCACACCGACCCCTGATCCAGTCGCTCCATTGGTGGCGATCAAGTTCGGTTTCTAGGCGGGTCCACTGCGACCAGCGATCATTATCCTGACGGCCCACATCTGCACCCATTTTGATCGCTTCGCCCTTACCTGCCCGAGTTCCGTCCTCATGCTCTGCCATTCATCGCTCTACGCTCCGGGTGGGGCGGGACACCTCCTCGTCGAAGTCTGCAGATCCCGCTTCTCACCGCATGACATCGGCTCCGAGGCGATAAGGATTCTCGATGACCCAGCTTGATTTCTTCCGAAGACGGGAACGAAGCTAATACTCTTGTCTCAGGTACACCTGTATTGCGGCCCGCAATCGTGGGTCGCCGACGTTCGTGCCTAGGATCCGCATGGTCAACCGACCTGCCTGCTGAAAACGGATAAGTCACTCAGCGACTAGCTTCTCCGCCATCTCGAGATACCTGCAGAAGGCGTTCGCCAGCTGCATCTGCCGCGGCGTGTGACACTCGGCCTCGACGATCTGTGGCGAGCCGACGAGAATCGACACGCATTTGGCTCGTGAGGTCGCAACGTTTAGACGATTGAGGCTGTAGAGGAACTCCATCCCGTGGGGCGCGTCCGCGTGGCTCGACGTCGCCATCGAATAGATGGCAATCGGCGCCTCCTGGCCCTGAAACTTATCCACCGTGCCGACCCGCGCGCCACGGAGGTGTTGCTGAATCTCGAAGACCTGCGCGTTGTAGGGCGTAATGATGACGATGTCGTCGAGGGTGACCGGTCTCTCTTCCCCATCGCGATTTGTCCAAGTGGGTTTGTCGGCCAAAATCGCTCGGACGAGTTGGCTGACCGCCCGCGCCTCCTCGGGAGAGCGATTCTGATTCCCGCTGTGCGTTACCGGCAAGAAATAGAGACCGGACATCTCTATCGGACCCCCTCTCTTGATGACCTGCCGGTCGAGCCCGACCTTTGGATGGAGTTTGCCATCATAGAACAGCTCGGAAGTGAAGCCGCAGATCGCCGGGTGCAGCCGCCAAGTTTCTTCGAGAAACAGTCCCATGTCTGGTGCGATCGTCTGTTCCTCACCGAGAATGTGATTGAGCGCCGATACATCGGTGCGCTCCGGATGGCTCCCTTGCATTGGTTGATCTAGTTGCTGCGGATCACCGATCAACACCATTGTCTTCGCCGCGTGTGAAACCGCGAGCACATTGGCGAGCGACATCTGCGCAGCTTCGTCCACGAACAGGACGTCCACCGCTTCGAACGCTTCTTGCCGTGACCACACCCATGCTGTGCCACCCGCCACCTCGGCGTCGCCGTTTCTCAATGCGTAAAACAGGTCAGCGTTGGTCTCGGCGAAGGAGAGGCGGTGCTGCCTGTCGCCGCCTTCATTGATCTTCTGGCAGCACTGCAGGGCGATGCCGGCCTTGTCGGCCTCCACGATGGTTGTGTCAATCAGGTTACGGATTACCTTGTGGCTGTTCGCGGTGATTCCGACCTTCTTCCCACTGCGCACTAGCTCGCAGATCATGTGTGCCCCAGTGTAGGTCTTACCGGCACCCGGCGGACCTTGGATCGGTAGGATGCCACCCATCAGATGAGCGCAAAGCCGCTCGGCCGCCTCCACGGTCGACTCGCCCGCGACGCGTAGCGGCTCCCCAGCCAAGCGCGGCCGTTCGCGGAGCAGGAGATCACGCGCCGCTTGGTACGACCCGATGCCGCCTACGCCATGCTCGGCGACATAGTCGCCTACGCGCGCGAGCGACTGGCGGAGGACCTTCGTGTCGACATGTGTGTGGGCGAAAACGGCATACGGGTGGAGGTCGATAGTATCCCGACGCTTCTCGATATCAACGGTGTTGTCGGTGAATGAAATCGCCTCGAGCTTGCCGAGTTTGGTACCGCCGAGGTTACGAAGCTCCTCGCCCCCGTGAAGTTCCGACTCCTGAGGGGGAAAGCGATAACGATGAAGCGGCCTCTCCGCGGTGCCGCCTACCGGACCTACAAAGGATAGACCCGAAAGACCGGCGCGCTCCTCGAGCAGCTCGTCCGCCGAAAGTTCCTTCAGCCGGAAAAACTCCCACCACACTGCCTTTTCTTCGCGTCGGTGCCAATCCACGATATTGGCTAAGATCCATCGGGCTTGTTGCTCCTCGTCTCGTTGTGCACGGTCGGCCGGCACGTCCGCCGTGAGCTTCTCTACTAGCGCGGTTACCCGAGCCATCCATTCGGTGACTTTCTCGTTCGGCTCTCCATCGGCGGGCTGCGGGCGGGGCACGTCGATGCCGTCAGCTAGCAGATTGGCCCGCAGAGTTTCGAGCCAGTCGCGCAGTCCCGCGGCGGAACGGCAATCGTCCTCGTTGTAGCCGCGCACCGTGGCCTTGATTCCGTCGGCGATCGATGATGTATCGTCGAGCTCTAGGCGAGCTTGGAAGTTCGCGAGCGCGGCATTTGCGTCGGTGAGCGGTGTTCCGCGAGTGTATCCGTAGAACGCCTCCAACTGCTTTATCGAGTAGCTCTCGACACTCGCCCTTAGACCGCGCCGCACGATCTGATACAGGTCGACGAACAAGCCGGCGCGGAGCATCCGGTCAAGCTCTTCCTCGCGCGTCGCATACCGGCCCATGAGGCGTTTCAACGCCGCGGGCTCGTAGGCGGCATAGTGATAGATGTGCAAGTTGGGAAAGTGCGCCCAACGTGTCATGACGAAATCGACGAACTTCTCGAAAGCGCGTCTCTCGTCAGCGCGGGAGAGTGCCCAGTCGCCCTCGTAGACACGCCTGCCGTCGTCGTCGTACAAGTACCCGAACAGGTATTCGAGGCCGTGCTCCCCGACAAAGGGATCGCCTTCGAAGTCTAGGAACACGTCGCCGCCGGAGGGCTCGGGCAGGCGGGTGAGCCCGAAGCCGGTCTCCACCTCGAGCAGTTCGAACTTTCTCCCGCCGGCGGCGCGCGCTTCGATTACGATCCTCGCCTGCTCTCGGACTCGGACATAGGAATCCGGCGAGCCGCGCTCGGGTTTCCATTCGAGGGGAAGCGGCATGCTGGCCAGGAGTTGAACCGTCGCGATGCCGTGCGCTGTGAGCTCGCCAATCTGAAGCTTCGAGATGCCGGCGACCAGGCTGAGATGGTCGTCGTCGCGACGGCGTCTTTCACATCCCTCTCGCCAACGGCAGACTTCGCAGTGCGCGATCGGACTGGGATAAGTTCCACTGGTCGCGGGCGCGGCCATTTCTGCTGCGAAGGCTCCCTTCACCCTTCGGAAGTAAGCCGCGTAGTCGGCGAAGCGAAACTTTTGCGGCTCGAAGTTAGACCACGGTACGACGACCTGAATGTACTTCGGTTCGCGCTCCTGCGTCTCTGTCAACAGGTCGGCATAGAGACAGAGCTGGAGAACCGTCCCCGCCTTTGTTTCGCGGGCTAGCTTGGTGTCGATTGGCTCGTAAGACCACGCGCCGAGGCCGCTCGGCACTTCGACGCGGAGTAGAACATCTGCGCGTCCACTCCACCCATGATGTGTAAGTGCGGCCTGGGCAATTGCGGGAACACCACGCTGCATGGCCACGCGGGTTTCGGCGACTGCCTCGCTCGTTACATCTACCCCGCCTATGCGAACGACGGGGAGACCCGTGTTCGCGAGATTCGTGACATAGCTCTTCTCATGGGCCGAGCCCCGCTCTGAGAGAATCTGCAACAGGGGGTCCCAAATCTTCGGTTTCGCCAGCCTCCCTTCGGCCACCGCTCGGTCTAGGGCCGTGAGGTGACGGCAGTTCAGGTAGGCCACTAAGTCTGTCGCGCTTAGCTCGAAGGAATCCGCCGTCTTCTTCATTGATTATGGGCCGAGCGCCGCCACAGCTCGAATCACACCTTGTTTAACTTACCTGCTCGGCCCTGTAGCTGAATCTCAGCCACCGTCGATTCTCACGAAGTGACTGATCGGCTTGCACTCGTAGTCTTTCGGATTGAACGGCTTGATGACTCGTGGCTTGGCCAAGATTACTTCGCCCCCCTCGAGTTCCGTGATTTGGGGCAAGACGTAGAGCGCTCGCACCCAGCCCGTGGGAGCCGCGTGATTGAACTCCCGATCGGTAAGTATGACTCGGGTCCCGTCGCCGCTTGTCCCTTTGACCTCAACTTGGAGTCTCTCGGTATCCTTCACGCACTCGAGGTCGAATGGATGGTCAGCAGAGACGTCCACCACCGCGTACCCTTCCGCCTCGAAGTACTCCTTCGCGTGATTCATGGCGGTGCGTTCAATGAAGGCTCTTCTTACCGGGTTAGGTGAGAGTCCTTGACCGTGCAGGACGGACGTAATCTCGCGATCCTGTTTACCCTCCGTTAGTAGGTGTGACTCGTGACTGTAGTCCTCGATTTCCCTCAATAGGGTCTCGATTTGACCTACCCAAGGCGCGACGACCCCTGAGTGCTGGTCAACCTTCGGGTACAGAACGTCCGTCCTCCGCATCACGCTACTGATGGATCTTGGGAGCTTCCAATCCTCCCGTTCAGCAACGGGCAGGAGAACCGACTCGTCCGCGAGCGCGGTGCAGAGGTAGGAGCCCTTATCGGTAGGATTGTTTTCGGTGACGTACAGCGGATGGCTCCAGGGACTATCGACTCGCCTGGTCTCTTCATACACAGTCGCGTTCCGATACCATCCCACGACTCGCAGAGTTCCTCCTGGGGGTCTGGAGACCCAAATGACGGTCACGCCCTTGAGCTCGGCCCCCGAGCTGTGATTGTCAATCCTCTTCAGATTCAGCTTGCCGCCGTCGGGGCCTCCGTGGGTTCTGAAGTATCCGTAGTACCGTCCGTCACTCGGTGCCGTCTTGAAATTGAACGCCTCGTGACCGACACCCTTCCTCAGGCCCGCGTGGTTGCCTATCGGATCGTCCCCTTCTCCTATGCTTGCGTAGCGTTCCGTCCAAGCCGTCTTTGCCAGAAGGACCCTCTCTCGGTCGATGTGCGTCACAGAGGGCGTGAAGGCGCTTTGGACCTATCATACCCGCGGTCCCAACTCAGCACTTCGGGCACTCCCCCGGGGGACCTCTCACGCAGAGGTGCGGGAGATGAGGGAGCTCCTTAGTCACGGTTCCCCTTCGGTTCTGCAGAGATGTGGCCGTAGAGGTCGGGGCTGGGGGCCTTGTGCACAGCGAGTGGTTAGTCAACCGACCCCTTTGCTAACAGTCTATTACATTGGTCCCATTCGTCGAGGGCCCAAGAATGGGAAACGCGCTCGGCTCAAGCGAGCTTACGCTCTCGGACGGGGTCCAATCACTTGTGCACACTCCGGCGCGATAGCCAGAATCCCTAACCCGCTGGCCACCCTACCGACGCCGGATTTGCACAACCCCAGATTGTGCCGAAACCCAATCAACGGTGCGTGCTGGGCCCCGCGTCGGCCTCGGTTCGGCGAGCTCTGCGAGCAAGGTCCTAGTCGCCTCACACAGCTCCTCTACCGCAAGCTCAACTCGTGGGTCGCGGATCCGCGTCGAGAGCCGCTCGAACCGTCCAGCCAGGACGGCTAACTCGGTGAGCATAACCTGGACGTCCCGGTCGTCAAATCTTGCGTGCCGGTCGGTCACGTCTGCGCCGCCGCCACCCTTCTACTTAGACCTGCGGTTCCAGTGGGCCAGGTCCGGTCAGTGGTCCTCAGGTAGATTCCCGACTACGAACTCGCTTACTGTGTATAACTGAGGTCGACCCCGCAAGCGGCACCTCCCGATTGAGGCAACACCTACAGGAGTCGATGCGATTTCCCGCCGATCCACCATCAGGGAACCACCGAGGGTTCATCCTGGGCGATTGTCATGCATAGCGTCAGCTGCGGTTCGCTGGGAAACTCTCCAGGCATAGCAGATCGTCCCGCCTGAGCCGGTGCAGGTGAAACGGAAAGGGACGCCTTCTCTCCGATGCCTCCTCCGTATCTCTTCTCCGGGCGGTCGGCGAGGGGAGGAAGATACACTGGCATATCGGGGAATACCGGGGCGGACAGGATCCCTGACCTCTCAACCCGGTCGCTTCGTGTGCCGAAACGGCCAAAGCTGTACCCCATGGCGCGCATCACGATATCCTCTGCAGCTCGCCAATCTACATGGACACAAGACGGGTTGAAGTGGAGATCGACGAGTTCGAACCAATTCGGCTGTTTTCCATCCGCCTGCAGCAACATCGCTAACATGTGAGCCACGTCTCGATGGAGTTCCATGTTCTCGGAGGCAGAGCTGCGAACGCGAGCCTTTTCCTCGTCCAGCTGGTCGAACAAGGCCCCGAACACGGGACCGTCTGCTCTAAGTTCGCTCGCCAGCCTTGATCGGTTCTGAAGCAGCTGTTTTCGCTCTTCCGACAAGAGGGCTCGCTGCTCCCTAAGCTCGCGAACCTCTCGCTCCGTTTCGATATTAGCCTCGGCAAGCTCCGAGTTGCGGCAATTCTCCCGCTCTAGCTTCCGCTCGAGCGTATCGATTTTGGCCCGATACGGGGCCAATTCCGCACCGAGCCGCTGCTGGACCAGGGCCGTAGTCGCCTCTCTCAGGTGAGCCTCGAAGGACAAGGACCATTGTCGATTCTCCTCGAGGATTTGTGTTATGTCAGACAGATTGTGAAAAACAGTGACGATGGTGTCCGAGGGTGACTTCCAGTCTATCCCGTCCTTAACACCAATCTCGTAAACAGGGACCACTAGCAAGGCAGCCTCGTCGGATAGCTGGAACTGGGGTACGGGTCGCCTCCATCGGTCCTCGGGTAACGTTGGACTCTCCCGCTCAATCCTGGCGGGGCTGAAATCGAAGTCCCGGAGCGCCACTTCAGTATTTGGAGCGTTAGGATTCGAGGGGGATTGGGCCCTCCGCTTGAGTAGCTTCTTCTTCTTTCGCCGGTACGTAGTTCGACTTAGTTTCATCTTCTCTGCGGTTTCCTTCTCGTTGATGCCTGGATACTGTCGTTGGATTTCACCGAGTTTCTTGGCGAAATCGTCGTCCGATATCACCGGATCGAACACCATCATGGTTTCAGCTGCTCTGCGATACTTAAGGACGATTGGGACAGGAGACGGAATCGACCCGCGGTTGGCGGGATGTGGGTTGCTTGGCTAAATCCACCCACTTTTCGCAGTAGGTCTATCATAAGATATTTTCCCACTAAGGTCGGCCTCTCCATAGACCGACGGTAGGAATGACGTAGGAGCTGGCCTAGGCCATTAGGTAGGAATCGGCCTATGTCTGAACCACGCGCTCACGGGGGGAATTGGCGGACGCCCTTGCGTCAGGACACGCGAGGGCAGCCAGGTCGAAGCGCCTCGTCTGTCATCGCGGTGGTTTCCCGAGCTCCGTACCTAGTCGAGACGGGGACTCGGCGCCTAGCCCATGAACACGCTTCAACTGAGAGGATACGAGCCCGGCTTGGTTCGTTTCCCGCCTTTTGTGGGAACCGAGAGTTGACGACGTTCAGATTTGGTGGCGATGGACGGTGGTATGATTGGGCCGATAGCTCCCTTCTTGTGCATCAGCGGGGCCAAGGAGCGGTCGATCTGACTGACCCCCTCCCGCATCCGCTCCAAGTCCAGTCCGATGTAGTGGACGGACATCTCTAGGCTGGCGTGGCCGAAGAGGTTCTTCAGCTGAACGAGATCCATCCCGGCAGAGTGGGCGACCCGCCCGAACGTCCGGCGGAGGTCGTGGTGGGAGACCTTGAGCCCCTTACAGCTGAAGCCAGCTGCTCGGACGGCAGTGGAGAGCTGTTGATCGGCCCAGGAGGCCGAGAAGGGTAGGATGCGATCGAGCCCGGACACCCCAGCCAGGTGAGGGTCGAGCTCCTTGCGGGCGACCTCGCTCAGAGGGATCTGGCGCCACTTTCCGCCCATCCTGCCCTTCCCGCGGACGTTCAGCCAGCCCTCAGCCAGGTTGATATCCATGGCCCTCAGGCGCAGGACTTCGACCCGCCGGAGGCCGTTGAACCCTTCCAGGGCAATAATCACCCGAGCGGGCCCTTCGGCCGCCCTGAGCAGCTGGACGAGCTGTTCTCGGGTGATCCACCTGCGCCGCTGCGAGACGCTAGTGGGAAGGCGCCAGAGCTCAGGTCGGTCGGCAACTGGGTTGCCTTTCCAGCGAAGGAACTGACGTAGGGCAGCGAAGTAGAATTGCGTGGTCGTCTTTTCCCAGCCCGGACGTGTCCGGAGGGCCGCTACGTGCTCTTCGGTGATGTCCCCCGACCTAGACACAGCAGGCAGGGTCTGGGCCTCGGAGAGGAGTCTTGGAATGCGCCCCAGGAGGTAGCTAAGCCCCTTGGTCCAGCGATCACCTATCGAACGCTGTCGCTGCCAAGTTTGCACGAATGAGTCCACTTCCCCTTCCCAAGCACTAATCTGCCTTCCGGGGGCCACGAAAGTGCCTTGCTGAGGATCCCGGGCCCTCCCGGGGGTGCTGAGCGGGGCGTTGGGCAGTCCAAAGTCACCTAGGACCCTCTGAACGGTCCGCTCCTCGTCGTCGGGATGGGTGCCTGGTACAGGGACGTGCGACATCACCCCAAGGGAGACAGTTCTACGCGGCAATCGTTCGCAAGGACGCTTCCGGAGCGTTCAAGCGCTGTTGAACCCAGAACCGGACCGTCGGGCCCAAGCGCGCTTGCACCCAGCTTCGTTCAAGGCGCAGGGAAGGCCCGTCCCGGAGTGGCGGCCCGGGAAGGGGGTTACGGTCAGGTCAGTCGGAGGTTATGAACAGGCGAGGCGAGCTCGGGCAGGTGACCCCATGCCACATTCGAAGGATCTCGCGGGCCGGTCTTCAGAACCTAAGCGCGTACTGGTAACGGGTGCCACAGGACAGCAAGGCGGTGGCCTGGCGCGGCTCCTGCTCCGGCGAGGCCATCATGTACGGGCCCTCTCACGGAAGCCGGACAGCGCTGCCTCGAACGAGCTGAGGAAGCTGGGGGCCGAGGTCGTTGCAGGGGATCTGGGGGACCGCGCCTCGATCGAGCGAGCTGCGAAAGGGGTTGACGTCGCGTACGTCGTGGCGACCCCCTACGAGCAGGGCGTGGCGGCGGAGACCCGCTTCGGTAAGACCGGGCTAGACGGAGTCCACGCGGCAGGAGTCCCCTACGTGGTCTACTCTTCCGTCAGCGATGCCGACCGAAGGACCGGCATCCCCCACTTCGACAGCAAAGCCGAGATCGAAAGACACCTCAAGGAGCTCGGCACGGAACACTCCATCGTCGCGCCGGTCTTCTTCTCGGAGAATCTGTTGGCGCCCTGGATCGCCGGAGGTCTGGCCCGGGGAGCGCTGGCCACGGGAGTCCTTCCGGACCGGAAGTTGCAGGTCATCTCGCTGCCCGAGATCGCCGAGTTCACCGCGCTGGCCGTAGAGGACCCGCGTTCCTTCCGGGGGAAGAGGATCAACATCGCCTCCGACGAGCCCACGCCCACCGAGATCGCTCGACAGCTTTCGGAGATCACGGGCCGGAAGCTGGCCTACCACGCGATCCCCCTGGACGCCGTGCGGCAGCAGAGCGAGGACATGGCCAAGATGTACGATTGGTTCAATCGAGTCGGCTACAGCGTCAACATCGCGAAACTGAAGCGCGACTACCCCCAGGTCCACTGGGGCTCGTTCCGAGACTGGTCCGCCAAGCAGGACTGGTCGCGGTTCCTGTCTGCTCCGAGCAAGACCTGAGCGGTTCCGGGCCTGAGGCGGGGCGGCAGCTGACTAGTTGCCGCTTTCGCTCACCCGCGAGTCGTGTGGGGAGGTTCAATGGCGGTTGAACATCTCGTGAGGCCCGCTTCCGCAGGAAAACGGTGCCCTCCGTCCCTTCTGGGAGGCGTGCCTAGGTCAGATCAGACCGGTCCATTTGGGGCGGAGGTCCTTCAGGGCCCGTTTCTCACGAACCCTGACCAGGACTGAATCGGTTGGTTCCCGCGGGGGGAGGTTCACTGGGCCGGCGCCTAGTCGTGAACCTCGACGTTCTCGGGCCGCGTGTCGAAGCCCATTCGGGCGAGAGAGTTCAGACGGTTGGCGAGCGGTTCCGCCTTCTGGCGGGCCAGGACTAGGTCGAGGTGGGCGATGCGCACGTGGTTCGGCCAGACGTGAATCTGTTTCTGTTTCACAGTCCTTATCCCGCGGGTGAAGCATATAAGCGAGGCCCACGAGATGAAGGTGGAGCCACCAAGAGCTTCGGTCCCTAGGGTCCCTCTATAGGTCCGCCGTTCACGTCGGTCGTCCTCGTTTCGAGGAGTTCACCCAATCGCGAGTCGAGTGATGCCCCGGTTAAATGGGCGCAGTGTCGGATGGGCCGAGGAGAGGGCGGAGTCGTGTGGTCAAGCCCTATTGTGCATAGCCGGGCATCGGCGATGATCCCCGAAGGTTGGCTGCCGACGCCGTCGCGCTCTTGCGCGATGGTCCGCGGACGCGCGTTGTCTATCCGACGCTCTTTAGCAGTTGTCGTAGTGCCTTGTCAAAGTCGGCCGGCCGCGAGAGATTGACCAAGTGGTCGGCTCCTGGAACGGGGACCAGTTTCGCATGAGATATGCCCCGGACCACGGTACGGACGATGAACGTCATGGAGGGCTCGTCCCGATCGCCCAGCAGCACCAATGTGGGGGCTGAAATCGAACCGAGCCGACCGACCGCGGGCGGATCCGGAGTCCGGTTGTGACTGGCGCTCGAATCCGTGAAGATCTCTTCGGCGTTCTCCCTCATCATCGTTCGGACGAGTTCCAGATTGGCTCCTTCCTGCGCCGCGGTCCAGTACTCCCGTAGCGCCTCAAGCGCCTCTTGCTTCCGACCAGCCTTCCAGGCTCCCGGGATCTTCGCAGATCGGGCCCCGTCCTGCTCGAACACCGGTTTGCCCTCGGGGGCGTGCTCGGCGGTGAATCCCGATACTCCCGGCGAGACGAGAAGGAGACCCGTCACCTTGTCCGGGTGCTCAACCGCGAAGTCAAGCGCAATACGACCTCCGTTGGAACACCCCACGAGAGTCGCGGCGCGAACTCCGATGTGCGCGAGAAGCGCCCGGAGGTCGTCGACGTCCGAATACCCAGTTAAGGCAGGGGGAGAGCGCCCGAAGCCCCGAACATCATACCGGACGACGGTGCGATCCTTCGCGTAGGCAACGAATTCCCGATTCCACATCCGGCGGTCGGCGATGGCCGCGTGGATGAACACGACGGCGGGCCCCTTGCCTGATACTTCGTAGTAGAGCGTTCCTTCGGACACCGGCAGTAGTCCGGACCGTTCCTGGCTCGCCATGCCCGCCCCAGTCACACGGGACGAATATTCGACTTACGGTGAGGTTGTGAAACACCTGTCTCTCGACTGCGATTGACGTCCTGCCAGAGGAGAATGTGGCCGGTCCAGAGTCCTGCGTAGGCGGTGGCACTCCACCGCGACCCGTCCCTCACTCACTTCCCTTGGCCCTGGTGGGTTCGATGACGCATGGGGCGAGGTCATTCCAGAACCGTCTATCGTAGGCACAACGCCGGTTGTGCACACCTGGTAGGCCGGACGCCGAGACACAAACGCAGCTGTGCCCGGACAGTTGGGTCCGGGGCCGGTTATGCCAGGGGCCTGACAATCTCTGGTGTCGACGTCTGTTCACCCCGAGAAGGGATTGTCGAATGGTTTATACTCTTTAGTGTTATAACGGTATAGTCTATGGGCACGGAAGATGAGACCGTTCATCTCGTCGTGAGGAAGCCTCTCGCCGATATTGAAAGTGAGATTCGTAGAAAGCACGGCGTGACCAGTCCGCTGATAGAGGTGGCCGTCGAACGTGACTCGCTGGTCCTCACCTTCCAAGGTGGCTCCGCTATGGAGGGACCTGCCCATGTTCCGCGGACACCCACCTCTAAAGTGTCGGGGTCTACGATCTCTGTCGCGAGTCCCACACGACGGAGAGCCAAGAGGCGAGTCAGAAACAGAATGCGGACTAGGGGCTGGCCCGTTGTCAGCAAGTTTGTTAACGGACGGGGTCAATCATGCACAGTCTACAAGCCAATCCTTGATGCGCTCCAGTCCAGAAGGCTCCGACGGCGCGAAGCCTACACCGCGGTTCGCCAGCTCCTGGTAGCCAACGGGAACACCCCTGGTCCCTCCTCGGTTGAGTATTTTCTGGACAACCACCTCGAGTTTATGGAGAAGAACAGGCAGGCAGAGGCGAAGGGAGGTTAACACCGATGACGGAAGCCGCTGAGCGATGGTACTCACCGCAGGTCAACAAGCACCACGTTTGGCAGGGGTATGTGGACTCGTACGACAACCAGGCCTTTGGGATTCTCCAAGAGGATTGCCAGAACAGCTTTGACGCCTACTCGCCGGATGTCGCGCCGAAGGACATGAAGGTCGTAATCAAGTATGACGCAGACGCAAGAGTACTACGCCACCGAGACTTCGGGACTCAAGGCATGCCCCACTGCGTCAGCTGCAACTGGGGCATCGGAGAGGGTGACATCGAGTGTACGAACCCATCCTGCCCGTGGGGATCATTCCACAACATGGGTTACAGTACTAAGGCCGGTGAGGCTCTGGGTTCGCGCGGGATGGGAAAATCCCTTCAACTCCTCTCTGGAAAGAGGACAACTGTAGTAACTACCCTACCAGGTGGCGAAACCCAGGCATCCCTTTGGGAACGGACTGGCAAGGATTGGCAATGGCGAATTGCCCCGGATGCGGCTCGAACGCTCTCGGCGCCAGGAACTGAGATCACTACCACTGACATAATCGACCGGGTCCATGATCAGCTGCTAGATTCCCGCGCGGTCATATCCGAGCTACAGAATCGTTGGTTTCGTCTAGTGGAGCAGGGCGCGGCCATCGAGTTCATGCTCGTTCGCGGAGGAAAGTCTGAGCTCCATCACATAAGAGTGCCCGCATCCCCAGAGCTGGACGAGACTCAGGGGAAGGACCATGCCCACAGGACGATTGCGAAAGTGGTTGTCAAGTATGGTGGCCGGCGGGTAGGTGAATTTCGAAACTTCAACCTCTTCATTGCAAAGCGTTCGATTCCAACGGAGGATGGTCGCTGGGGAATCGCAGTAGTCAAGAACGGCAAGCAGACCATAACACAATACACCGACTTTCCTGATGAGGTGCCGGAATCGATTCGCCGGCGACTGTTTGGGTATGCCGACGCGGTGTGCACCAAGGACGAACCGTTTCTGCAAGAAGCCGAAAACGCTCAGCACACCGGTTACCAGTGGAGCAACCCGATCTGGAAGGCAGCTCGTCGGCAGCTGAAGGAAATCATGCTTCAGTTCGTGCAGCCATTTCTTCGGGCTGGCGGAGAAAAGGTGACTGAGAAGGAGCAGGAAGAAGCCAAGGAGATATTGGTCGTGTTCAATCAGGCGTTGAAGGATGTGCCCGAATGGGGCCTGTTCGGCAAGGAGGGTCTATCATCAGGCCGTAAAGTCGTGATTATACCCAAGACAGTACCCTATCTTAGTCGAGTTGAGTTCGAAGACAAGTCGTATGCCCGTGGAGAAAAGGCAAGGGTCAAGGCGATTCTAAAGAACCCGACAGCAGCGACGGTTCCGGTCCGGGTTAACTTCGAACACTTCGATCCAACCCCGATCGTCGTAGAGGATTTGAGGCGTGACGTTCTAGTTTCGCCTGGAACGCCTGAAACCCCAGGGACGCAGGAAGCTGACTGCGAACTGACTTTCGACCCCGACCAGGCCCCCGGGGTTCACTGGGTTCAAGTTTCGCTCTTACGGCCTGATGGTGGCCCCTATCTCGATGCTGAAGGTGAGCCGATCAGAAGTCGGAGAAGGATCTTCTGCGAGTTCGAGCTACCAACCCTCAAGCGCGGGCCACGATCTGGGACCGGCGACCCTAAGGTGGACCCCGGGAAAGGTGGTGGCGAAGGGACCTCGGGTCTTTCTGGAATCCAGTGGTACAAGAAGCCCGAGCTTCGAGACTCATATGAGGGCTACATCGACACCAGCCAGGGACTTGCGTTCGTGAACTTCAACGGTCGCCGCCTGGAATTCGCGGTCCAGAATGCGACAAAGAAGAGGGCCTATTGGCCTGTCGTGGGGGAAGTAATCGCAGAGAAGCTCCTCGAACTGAAGGCTGCCCTGGACGCCGGGTCAAAAGAGAACTGGTCAGCAGAGGAAGTGAAGAACAAGCTAGCCGAGCTTGAGAGCTCCAAAGCCAAACTTGTCCGAGGAATGGTAAAGATTCTTGAGGCCGGGTGAGCCGTTCACGACCGACGGTATCATAGGGTACCACCGGGTTCCCGCGCATCTGCGCCGCCGAATGGTCAAGGACGAGCAAATCATCAGCTGGGCTCGGACTGAGCTTCGTGGCCTTGAACCTGCGCTGACCAAGTCTGAGATCGACAAGATAAAGGCCTCAGAGATTGACCGTGTGTTTCTCAAGCCAAAGAAGCCAGGGTTCTTCTTGCCCGATGGGACCTTTGTGGAGGCATTCGACTATTCACCTGGGTTCGGCGACGATTTGAAGGATGCGGTAGGTCGATGGGATGTTGAGCAGTCTAACAGGGAGTGGGCAGACAAGGAGAATTCCGTGTTCAACAAGGGGACAGCGTCAGGCGACCCTAGGTTTCCCGAGCTGCTGTGGGAACACGGTAGACGGATCCATGAGTTCGCCGCGAGTCGTCAGGTTCCTCCGAGTCGATTCCTGCTCTTACTGGATAGGAGATCTGCTAGAGACAGTTACAGACGACACACACACCAGACGGCTTTGGATTTCTACAAGTGGGTTCCCGAGCGGGAGATGGCGTTCCATTACTTCGGCTGGCGTTGGGAACGAATCGATTGCGTTATTCGGTTCTCGACTACGAACGAGGTTAGAGACCACGTCGCGAACTTGCTCGAGACCACGAAACTCGGACGCCTCCCTGACGACCGCCTATCGCGTCTATTGGGGATCAAGACTCGAAGGGTGGATCAGAGGCGGACGCCGGCGGAGGACGAACTGTTGAAGTCGTTTAGGAGGCGGCTCAAGTTGAGAGAGACACCTCCAGCTCATGAAATCGAAAGTGCTATCGAAGTCGTCATGTCGAAGGAGGTCACCTCTGGTGAGAGTTAGGGCAGTAGCTCCGGAGGTGGTCACGACCTTAACCTTCCCACGGTGGCTAGGGGAGGGCAAGCTGGCCGAGGCACACCCGGAGGTCTCCAAACTACGGCGTGAGCCTACGAACGGGGACCTGTGGGGTCGGTCATGGGCAGGCAACCCTAGAACCCCACTGTCCAATGGACTGCAGAATCTGCCAACCATACGGACGCGGGGCTTCAACGGGCTAGTGCCCAGGGAGTGGGCGTCCCTCAGCAGGAACGTGATTCGAGGAGTCAGCCCCCCACGAGACCTGTCGAGCCGGACACACGGCGCGACATTCCCCGTCCCCCTGGCTGAACGCGTGGTGAGAGTCTACTCCGCTGAAGGTGACCTCGTGGTCGACCCATTCTTGGGTACGGGTACGACTCTGGTCGCTGCTCGTCGATGGAATCGACGAGGTACCGGGATCGAGCTCTCTTCGCGCTTTTGCAGAATCGCTCGTGGAAAACTTGGGCAGCGGAGCCTCATCGATGAGTGGGGTTACCCTCCGAATGTCATCAACGACGACTGCAGGAACATCCGACGTCACGTGGCAGACAACTCGACGCGGCTTGTGCTGACTTCTCCGCCCTATGCCAACTTCATTCGGCGTTCAATCGGCGATCGAGAGAGGACACACAAGCAGTCGGTGTTAGTGGAGCAGAATGGCTCCGCCGTCAAGCCGTACAGCGAAAACCCCCTCGACTTCGGGAACCTAACCTACGATGCGTTCCTTCGACAGCTTGCCCCTTTGATGAGGGACTTGTTTACGATTACGATTCCGGGTGGCTACAACGTTTGGGTCGTCAAAGACTACAGGGACCCTAGTTCCCATCGGAGCTACGTCGACTTTCATTCCGACATAGCCCACATAGGGGAGAAAATGGGCTTCCGCTACCACGACTTGATAGTCTGGGATCAGAATGAGGACCGGTCCCTGATAGTCCTGGGATACCCAACTGTGTTCTACGCCAATCAAAACTGCAGCTTCCTTGTGGTGCTCCGCAAGCCCCCGACTCGACCAACGTCTCCCGCGTAGTACGGCCGAATCATAGACCGCCAGGGCGGGTTCAAGCCCGATTGAACAGACACTTGACAGGTTGCCCCTATGCATCCAGACCTAAAATCCGCGCAACCCCCACGCCGACAACCAACCTGAGGGCAAAGCTCCTGTTAGAGCCCGGTCGCCGTCCGGCCCGACGTCGGAATCCATAATCGGGTTCGAGGGCGGTATCTCGGCGATGGAGTTCGGCAGTGTTTCGAGACCCGCCATGACCTTGCCCTCATGGGGAAAGCTAAGTAAGGGTCGCTACCTACCGCGCTTGAGGGGTGAAGACGATTTGGAGCTCGCCGAGGCGAGGGTTGTGCCGCCTTTAAGAGCCGATCCCGGCGGCACTGTGCCTGGGCGAGGCAGCACTGTCCGCCGTAACATTTACTTCTACCGTCTTAGGAATGCTGATGGAAGCTCCTCCAATCCCCTGGAGAACTTTCAACGGGCGCTCCGGGAGGTATGCCAACTCCCCTTTCGGGCCGGGGGAAGGTACCTTGACTTTGATGCTGGTGCTAGATCATTCTGTGTATGGGTCCACCGAGGGGCTCTTCCCCTCCGGATTCGGCTGGCCGACATCCGACGCTCGGATCTTCCGTTAATCGATAGGGAAGGACGTCTTCGCCCTCTTGCTTTGGAGGCGAATGAAGGAGTGGCGGAAGGCACACATGTGGTGGTTTTCGCCGACGGTTATGTGGGGTGTGAGTTCAACTTCTATGGGCCAAGATTAGGACGGATCTCTAGCTACTTGGTTGAGAAAGCTCCGGACGTTACGCCCGGTGTAGAGTTTGACCCAGTGATCTATGCTGACACGGCGGCGCAACTGAGGCAACTCCAGTCAGCGAAGTCTGTTTCGCTGCGCATCCCCGCTGAACTAGCGGCCGCCGTTCGAGAAGCGGACCCAAGCCTTGGAGAGTTGTTGAGCACCACCGCAGAGCGCCTCGGTGCCCCGACGGTCGCCATCCAATTCGGGCCAGAACCTCGCTCGAGGAGCCCCATCGGTCAAGGAGCCCTTGACCTCGTACGTGGGCTCTTTCAACTCCGTTCAATCCGACAGAACGCAATTGAGTTCACTGTTACTGGGCTTGATCGGGAGGGCCGAATCAGTGAGATCGATTTACTCGGAGGTCGATTGGTCGCTGAGGAGACCATGATTCGCCAGGACAGTTCCTCACGTGCAATAAACTCGTTATCTGCCTACCGGGCTATCGAAAGTGCCCGGGCAACTGCTCTACCTTCAGGGTAGATCGGGCTGGATTGGGAGCTTGACCAGGCTTTGGCGGTGGTGGGCAAGGCACTTTCTTGCCGCCGAGCTTGGGTCTGCCGCATCAGCAGCACTCGTGATTCTCGCGCTGACTCTGCAGTCGTCGGGAGCTGCTTGGCTCAGCACAAACGTTCGAGAGAGTCCAGCGGTCATCCTTACTGCCTTAGTATCTCTTTACGGCGCCCTCTTCGGGTTCGCAATCACCGCCGTGTCCATCATAGCCGCTCTGATTGAACGTCCGAGATTCGAGAGGTTGAGGCAATCTCGACGGTACGACGACCTCTGGGGCACACTCATACAGGCTGTTGTCACACTAGGCGCCGCGACCGGCATCGCCGCCGTCGGACTTGTGTTCAATGGGTCTCCACGTGTCAGCCTAGTGATCTACTTGACTCTCGTCTTCTTGACCCTGCTCTCCGCGCTTCGGCTCATGAGGATGGTGTGGATTCTGCAACTGGTGCTTAACCCGCCTCGAGCGCATCCGGGCGAGCCGGAACCGGCCCCGGTGAGGGAAAGAGGTGAGCCCATCGGCGACGACGTGGGTAGAGATCCGCTTGTCGAGCCTCGATAGATCAACCTCTTGCCCGCGAGGGCCACTACCAGTGAATCAACGGTGGGTAGGTGCAAGTCCGATTGAGCCCACTTCCCTGGAGGTCGGGGAAGTTGCGACGAAGTCCTGCCACTATGGATGGATTCCAGCGATCTCTCGAGGTGGTCGAAGATTATTTATCGCTCGGGGAAGTCGGGTTGTGCGGTAAGCAAGATGAGCCCGCGGGCCTTCGAGATCGTACCAGGGGTCGTCGTCGCGTTTCTTGCCCTAGCGATCGCTGCGTCCGCAGGGATTGGGATTGGGGCGAGCCAAGTCGGAGATGTTCCCGCTGGACCGGTGGGGCATGGTGGTCCCTTCGGGCAATCGGCGCAACACCTAGCGTCTCTCGAACCGCCCCATCAAGACAACTTAGCCGGTGAGTTAAGGAGATCCGCAGATACGTTCACCCGGACTCCAGTCATCGTTGGATCCCCCGTTCCGGAGCGGAGTTCATACAGCGTTTCGCCTCTGGTCTCCCCCGTTCTCACGGTCAGTCCGGTTGCTGGGTTCGTTGGGACTCCTCTGACGTTCAATGGCACGGGTTTTGCCGCGAACTCCGGCGTCATCGTGAGCTGGAGCCAGGGGACCGCTTGCTCCACCACTACAAACGCCGAGGGCAACTTCAGTTGCGCGCTTATCCTCCCCGCGAGTTCGGCTGGGGGACACACCTTCACTGGAAGCGATTCGAGCTCCCACTCGGCGACAGCGACCTTCACTGTCATTCCCCAGTTGATCGCCATGCCAGCGACGGGTACGGTGGGGACAACCGTAACGTTCGCCGGGACGGGCTTTGCAGGGGGATCCGGGTATGCCTGCACGTGTGTGACGCTCAGTTGGAAATCGGGCTCAGTGCAGATTTGCTTTGTGCCGCTGAGTACCCTGGGAAGTTTCAGCTGCACATATACAATCCCCACCACCGCCGGCGGACCCCATAGTTTCACGGGGACGGATGACTCGGGGCAAGAGAACAGCGCCATGACAACGTTCACCGTCGACGCAGGCTTGACGGTGAGCCCGGTCTCGGGAACCGTCGGTACGGTGATTACATTCGACGGCACCGGCTACGTCGGGAGTTCAACGGTGTCAGTGAGCTGGGCTGAGGGTTTCGCTTGCTCATCGACAGCCACCACGGGTGGAGACTTCAACTGTACGTTCACTCTACCTGCAACCACTGCTGGGAGTCACCTGTTCACCGGAACCGACACCTCTAGCGACTCTGCAGCGGCCTCCTTTGCGGTCACACCACGTCTCATAATCACCCCTCCGACGGGACCAGTCGGGACGTCAGTTCAGCTGAGCGGCACGGGCTTCGGGGGGGACATGGCTGTGACAGTTGATTGGAACGGAGGCTCGGAAACCTCCTTCCAAATGGCATGCACAGCAACCGCAAGTGTCGCTGGGAACTTTACTTGCCCATTCGTGATAACCGCGACGGATCACGCCGGGTACACCTTCACGGCAACCGACGCGTCTAGCGACACCGCTACCACCACGTTCACGGTCGTCCCTAAGCTGGTAGCGAACCCCTCTACAGGCGGGGTCGGAACCCTCGTGACCTTTTACGGGACGGGCTACGGTTACAAGAGCTCGATCACGGCGACCTGGGGGCAAGGGAACGCGTGTACGAGCGCCACAACTGCGGTGGGGAATTTCAGCTGTGGGTTCAAGATTCCATCCGGGACAGTTGGTGGGTCCTACGCATTCACGGCAACGGACTCTGGATCGAACACAGCGACGACTACATTCCTCGTGGGTCCCGTGCTTACCATGACACCATCATCCGGAACCGTGGGAGATACGGTCATGTTCAGTGCAACCGGTTTTGCCGGCCTCTCGACGATCACGGTCTCATGGGCGAACGGGCCCGTTTGCTCCGGCACAACTACTGCCGGAGGGAGTTTTAGCTGCGAGTTCACGGTACCACAGACCACCGTCGGTTTGGCCACGTTTACGGCAACCGACGCCGAGAGCGATTCTGAAGGAGCAACATTCTCTGTCGGTCCCCAGCTCACTACAACTCCAGTTACCGGGCCAGTGGGGACTCCGGTGACGTACACCGGGACAGGGTACGCCGCAAGCTCGGCGGTGACTGTAAGCTGGGCCGCGGGTGTCGCATGCACCACGACCTCGAACGCCCTTGGAAGCTTCAGTTGCAAGTTCACGATTCCTGCAGCGACGGTGGGAGCCCACACCTTTACTGGAGCCGATGCCTCGAGCGACACAGCGACTACTCTGTTTGCTGTAACCGCCACTCTGAAAGCGGATGCGTGGACGCCGGCCGCCCCTGTCCTGGACCTAGGGGAGTCGGTGACGTTGACCGCGAATCCATCGGGCGGGGTCCTGCCGTACCAAATTCAGTGGTTCTCGGGGTCATCCTCAACGTGTCTGAACGACACAATGATCTCCGGGGCGACCGAGTCAACTTATGTTGCAATCCCTACGGTTGCCACGTTCTACTGCTACCAGGTGGCGGATAACGAGAGTCCGTCAGGGGTCGAACTCTCGGGAACGGGGGTGGTTGCGGTGAATCCCACGCTGACGGCAGGGCCGGTGTCGCCCGCGGCGCCCACGATTGACAGCGGAGAGGAGGTTACGCTGACAGCCAATCCCTCTGGTGGGACGGGACCCGACGGCTTCCAGTGGTACGCTGGTTTGTCACCTATATGCTCGGCTGACGCGGCCGTTCCCGAAGAGACGGCGGCAACCCTGACTGTCGCACCGCTCGCCAGCACATACTACTGTTACACGGTGAGGGACAGTGCCAGCCCGCCAGCAAGCGTGACATCAGGGGGGGGAGGCTTGGTCATGGTCAACCCGGTTCTAGAGGCAGGCACGGTAAGCCCTACCTCTGCTAGAATTGATGCGGGGCAGTCGCTAACTCTGAGCGCGAACCCGCGGGGGGGAACGCAATCGTACGGCTACCAATGGTACGCAGGACCTTCGCCGACATGCTCGAGCGACTCGGCGGTCTCGGGAGCGACGTCCGCGACGTATACGGTGTCTCCATCGACCGACACTTACTACTGCTACACAGTAACAGATAGTGCCGAGCTCCCGGCGAGCGAAGTGGGGGGGCCTCGGGAGGTGACGGTAAATTCAGCGTTGGCAGCAGGGTCGCCGTTATCCTCGGCTTCTGCGATTGCCAGCGGACAAACAGTAACCTTGACTGCGAACCCCTCGGGGGGTACGGAACCGTACGCCTACCAGTGGTACGCTGGACCTTCGGCGACCTGCGCTGGTGACAGCACCCTTCTCGGAACGGGGGAGACCATGAACGTCAGCCCCACCACAAACACCTACTATTGCTACAAGGCAACGGACAGTTCGGCAGGCTCTCCTGCAGCAAGCGTAGTCTCCGGGACGGACTTGGTGGAGGTAAAAGCGCCGTCCTCAGGTTCAGGGTTCCTGGGAACCGGGATTGAGGGTTATGCGCTTTTCGGGGGGCTCCTAGCATGGGGCCTTGCAGGGACGGCAGTTGCGATATGGTATTCTCGAAGGGGGCATAGGATCGCCGAGCTCAAGTCTGCCGGTCCTCAGCGGCCATCTGAACCACCCGGGACCACCTGAAGTCGGATCATTCTTGGGGTTGAGTCACGTTTCTTCTCCAACCGGTCACGATGTGGCTCGATTGAGAGTTTCTGCCCACCGATGACCAAATCACGGGTTTGGCCTTCCTGTCCAACCTAGGAGGTTCAAGAGGCGTTGAGCCTCTTTAGAGACCCCCGATTTCTCTCGGTAAATTTCCGCCCGAATCGATCCCATGACAGGGTCCGGGGCACCTACGGTTCCCCGCCCTGTCCAGGTCGAGGGACCCACCCCTCCCTTGGCCGTTGGGTCTCGGTGGGGTCGATCCTGCAGGCCACCCTTGGCGGGGTCGAAAGGGTCCTCCCGCCTTCGGCGTCGATCCTGTAGGACCCTGCCTCAGGCTTCGGCGCGGCCCTGCGGGACCCTGCATAAGCCTTCGACCAAGGTCTGGCGTCTGCGGCCCCAGGAGGGGGTCGGGAGGGGCTCTGGGCGCGCCGGGGCGGGTGCAGGCCAGCTCGGGGGGTTCGGTGGGCCCACGATCAGGCTGCGGCGGCTTTCCCGCGGGCAATCCCTACCCGTTCCGTCCCCGCGTGAACTCAACCCCCGAAGGTTGATTGCAGCCACACCCTCGGTGTTTGCATTTCTTGCTCACTCCAGCTTTCGAGATATGCGACCATCTTCCTTGTTCCTCGACAACCACATGAAGGCAGTTCAAACATGTTCGGGCGGTGGAGGGCTTGGGGAGTCGTTCCCCTCTGGCGGCTCTCATCAGAGTGTTGATACCCCTGCGCGCCCTCGCCCGAGGAGGGGCGGATGGCTACAACGGGACGCTCGGATTCGTGGTTCACGAGGAACGTTCCCGGTTCGCCCTCCCCCTCGAGTGGGTGCTGGCCGTCGTGATGCGACGGTGGGATTCAACGCGAGACTCCTACCGGCCCGGTGGGCTCCCGCATCGACGGCGCGTCATTGGAATCACGCCGAATTGAACCCGGGGCACTCAGGGCCGGGTACTGGAATCGCGTTCATTTCGTGGTCTGGCAGGCACTCGTCGCGGTCGGATCGTTCGTGCACTGCCAGATGTTAGCAATAAGCCCTTGGCTAGCACTCGTTCCCGAGTTCCCAGATTGGGCGTAGACCTCGTACCAATAGTAGCCGCTTGAGGGATAGTTGAAGTAGCAATTGAGCGCCACAAAGTTTGATTGCGTGCTCTTGATCCCGAAGCTTAGGGTCCACGCCACCGAGGCTCCAACTACTCCATTCCCGAGGTTGAGTCCGACCTGCGTTTCAACCCCGAACTGTTCCGTCATCGAACCGCTCGAAGTCATCGTGTAATCGTAGTAGTGACTTTCAGCGCCCACTCCCTCCGCGATTCCAGACCCTGTTTCGCCGATAGGCGGGACATTCTGGACTGGGTCTGACCCCGTGTAAACTAGACCCACTTGGTCCGATGGCAGCTCGCCCGGAGGGACCCATGCACCCCCGAATGTGGCTCCCCCGATCGGATTGATGGAATAGAATCCCGTCTCCGCAAACTCGTCCGCAATACCTATGCTTTGACCCCAATCATTCCACTCGGAAGGACCACTTCCCCCGGGGTAGCTACCGCCCACGGTGAGATCTTGCGTGTCCGTATATCCGCTCCCGCCCGCGTACCCGTATATGGACGTGCTAATCTCCAGGCCGGTCTGAACCTGGCAAGCGACGTTTGGGGTGTTCACGAATGCCAAAACGGGGTAAACCCCGTCCTGACCGCTATCCGGATTCATTTGGGTAGGCGTGGGCGTAACGTCGGAAGGCAAGTAGAAGGTCTGCCAGTTCCAGCCGCTTGCGCTGTTCGGCTCGGTGGCAACCTCCCAGTCTCCTTCGAAGTATCCCGTGGGGTCCGAGTACCACTCGGCGGCAGTACACGTGAGCGTTCCAATGCCAGGAATGAATTCGGATTGGGTTTCTGGGAAGGCGTAGAGCCCCGGGCCTCCGCTCGAGCTGGAGGTAGTAGTAGAAGACTGCATTGGATAAACGTCGCAATCATAGGAGTTCGAGCCTCCCGAGTAGGAAACGCCGACCGGGGCGCCCTCGATCGGACTCCCGCTTGAATTCAGCACATACCCCATTACCGTTCCGGATTGAGAGATCGCCGGGGTCGAAAATGACGAAGGGGCGGAGTTCGGCATGTACTGGCAGGAGTTTGACGGGATCGCGTAAACCACGAAGTCGAAGGTTGATCCGGGATTCAGGTACGTCAGGGTGAATGATGTGCCCGTCGTAGTCTCATATCCGCGCTCGTATCCCGCGTAGGTCCAATTGAGACCGTAGTACAGGTACGTCGTTGCGGCTGACGACTCTCCGAAACTTATAATCACAGTGTTTTCGGCGTTCGAGTTCGAACTCGTTACCTTCACCGCTACGTTGCTGATTGTCGTCATCACCGGCGCGCAATTCTCCTTGGTCACGATTGCGACGGCAGCGATTCCGAAACCGGCAGCCCGGGTCGCAAAAGAGAACACATTAGAGGCCTGTTGCCCGATGAGGTCCGTTTCACCACCCGACTGGGATGGGGTTTGCTCTACCGGATTCGTTATCGATGAGTTTGTCAAAGGATAGGCTCCTCCGGTTGCTAAGACGCCCAGATACGCACCGCCTCCGGTAGGTAGGGTAAGGTTTCTCATTTGAGAGACCGCCGAGTACTCGTAGGTGTACTGGTTCCCCGAAGTAACGGCAAAGACCGCAATCGCGTACGTATTCGCCCAGCCCCCGTTGGAAGCAAGAGTCGCCGTATAAGATCCGGAGCCAAGTGTCCCGTATGCGATGCCAGTAGAGGTACCGAACTGGGCCTTGATTCCCATCCCGCTCGGCAAGGTAAGTGTTGGCGACACGTCGTCGCTTGTCGCCCAGATGAGCAGCTGACTCATGCCCCCGCTCGGCACATGAAACGACAGTGATTCGCTGAAGACGCCGTTAGTGTCACCCGGAGTTCCACTAGCCCCGTTCAGGAGCGAGACCGAAGGACCCGAATTCTGGGCGATTGTCGCACCCGACGTTGCGTCAGGTAGACCCGCAGCGGATTGCATTTCGCTGGTCGAGGCGAGCCGCAGCGGAACCACCACGCCGGCAATGACGACCGTCGTAACGGTCGCACTCAATAGCACGGCGCGTAGAAACTGCCGCGAGGGGGGCCGATGCAGCGCTCTTGGACGGATGGGCTTATCCCGGTCTAGGTTGGCCTGACCTCGCGACATACCACGGTCGATGCCGTCAATCTACATTAGCCTATTGCGATTGCCGTCAATCTACATTAGCCTATTGCGATTGCCGTCAATCTACATCAGCCTATTGCGATTGCCGTCAGTACTTGGCCCTGAATGCGCCGAGCCCACTTCGGCGTGATTCCCATAACTCGGTGCCGATGGGAGAGCGATCGGGAGGCGGGGGCAGGAACCCCTTCGCCTTCCGAACACGACTCCTCCTAGTGACCAAGAAAGTGCACGTGTGCGGATCGACGCGCCGCATCCGCGGGCTGATGGAGGTGGGCTCTGGCGCAGGTGCGGGCCCTCTATCTGTCGTGCCCAACCCTCCCGACGCGTCCTGCGCCCCTCCCGGGCCCCAGGCCGAGGGCGCCGAAGGCGGGAGGACCCTTTCGACCCCGCCAAGGGTGGCCTGCAGGATCGACCCCACCGAGACCCAACGGCCAAGGGAGGGGTGGGTCCCTCGACCTGGACAGGGCGGGGAACCGTAGGTGC
>Ga0326728_10004554_pt1 | contig 40704 bp, 31 predicted proteins | sample MB3enrmetagenome_FD_207602 | JGI IMG/M metagenome (GOLD analysis project Ga0326728, IMG submission 207602) | Lab enriched peat soil microbial communities from McLean, Ithaca, NY, United States - MB31MN | ecosystem: Environmental > Terrestrial > Soil > Wetlands > Peat | place: USA: New York... | reverse complement strand
GCGTGGATGAGGCGATCAAGCATTCCAACGTAACCCTGCTGACAAACTCGCTGGTGAAGCGGCTGGAGACAAATCCATCGGGTCGTGAGGTGACGAATTTAGTTGTGGAGCGGAATGGGAGCGTGGACAGCTATTCCGCGGATGTAGTGGTCGTTTCTTGCGGCGCGATCAACTCGGCTGCGCTGCTGTTGCGGTCCGCCAACGACAAGCACCCGCGTGGATTGGCCAACAGTTCCGACATTGTAGGCCGCCACTACATGGGACACACCAACTCGGTGATGATGGCGATCTCAAAGTGTCCCAATCCCACGATTTTTCAAAAGACTCTGGGAGTCAACGACTATTACTTTGGCTCAGAGGATTTCAAGTACCCCATGGGGCATATCTCGTTTGTCGGCAAGCTGGACGCAATCACTCTGAAGGCTGGCGCGCCTGCTATTGCTCCGAATTTCACTCTGGAGTTGATGGCCAAACACTCGCTCGACTTCTGGCTCACGTCCGAAGATCTGCCCGATCCGAATAATCGCGTCACCATCGGCCGTGACGGCAAGATCGTTCTCACCTACACGTCGAACAACCTGGAGGCGCACGAACGTTTGCAAGGCAAGCTCAAGCAGGCCATGAAGCGGACGAATTGCACGATGCACGGCCCCGAATGTCATCAAGGGCTGTTCGGCCGAAACCTGTACGTCGGACAGCGAATCCCGCTCGCCGGCGTAGCCCACCAGAACGGAACGATTCGTTTTGGACACGATCCGAAGACATCGGTTCTTGACCCAAACTGCAAGGCGCACGACGTTGGCAACCTCTATGTTGTGGACGGGAGCTTCTTCCCATCGAGCGCAGCCGTCAATCCGGCGCTCACCATCATGGCCAACGCACTTCGAGTGGGCGACCACCTAATGAAGCGGCTGGGTGTTTCTAGCAAGGACTATGAGCAAAACCTACGACAGGACCGGGAACTCGCTGTAAGCAGGTAGATAAGACATGAAGCAACTCTTTCGACCACAGCGCGTGCGCCAGAGCGTCCTGGCAATCTGTGTACTATCGCTGACCCTGGCCTGTCCCCAGTTCTTCACCTCGCAGGCGATCGCCCAACAGCGCGCGGATCTGGTTGACGGCGTTGACGCGATTGGAATCACGGTCTCTGACATGGATCGTGCGGTGGACTTCTATTCCAGGGTCCTCACGTTCGAAAAGGTATCGGACACCGAAGTCGCCGGGGAGAACTACGAGCGTCTTGAAGGTGTGTTCGGATTGCGCATGCGCGTCGTGCGTATGAGGCTCGGCGACGAGTTCATCGAACTCACCGAGTATCTTGTCCCCAAGGGCCGCCCGATCCCGGTTGATTCCTGCAGCAACGATCGCTGGTTCCAGCACATCGCAATCATAGTCAGCGACATGGATAAAGCCTACGCGTGGCTGCGCCAGAACAAGGTGGAACATGCTTCGTCCGGACCACAACGGCTTCCGGACTGGAACAAGAACGCGGCCGGCATCTCGGCGTTCTACTTTAAGGATCCGGATGAGCATCCGGTCGAAGTGTTGCAGTTTCCTCCGGATAAGGGCCTGGGGAAGTGGCAACGCCCTACGGACAAGCTGTTTCTCGGTATCGACCATACCGCAATCGTGGTGTGGAACACCGACGCCAGCGTCAAGTTCTATCGCGACCTGCTCGGAATGCACGTAACCGGAGAGAGTGAAAACTATGGAACGGAGCAGGAACATCTGAACAACGTTTTCGGCGCCCATTTGCGCATCACTGCATTGCGTGGCGCAAGCGGGCCGGGGATTGAACTCCTGGAGTATCTTACGCCCCACGATGGACGGCCTTTCCCTTCGGACGAACATGCAAGCGACGTCGTTCACCGGCAGACGGTCTTGTTCACCCAAAACGCCGAAGACGCTGCCCGCAAATTGCAGACGAGCCGCGTGAACTTTGTCTCTTCCGGCGTGGTTGCGAATCAGACTGGACAGCTGGGATTCAGCAAAGCTTTTGTAGTACGCGATCCAGATGGTCACGCGATCGAGATTGAGGAGAGGTAAGGGGAGATATATGAGCGCAACCGCGGTTCAGCCCGTATTGCCCACAAGGGACTGGCACTTGGGTCTTCACCACAATGAGCCCCCTAGTTTGTCGGTAGTCGACTCGGGCATCGACGATCCGGTGAACGATACCGGACTAGGCCCTCTGCGCGGCGATTTGCAACTTTCAAATGAGTCCGGGTGTCTGCTGTGCATTTGCGAAGGACGCGGAGAGTTCTAATGACACAAGAAGAGATCCGGCTGTCAGAATCGGGAGCGCGGAAGAAACATTGGAAGCGCTGGGGGCCTTACCTTAGCGAGCGCGCATGGGGCACGGTGCGCGAGGACTACAGCGCCGGTGGAACGGCCTGGGACTGTCTTCCGCATGATCACGCCCGCTCCCGCGCCTACCGCTGGAACGAAGATGGACTGGCGGGGATCAGCGACCGGAAGCAGACCATGTGCTTTGCCGTGGCGCTATGGAACGAGCGCGATCCCATTCTTAAAGAACGGATTTTCGGCCTGACCGGGAATGAGGGCAACCACGGCGAGGATGTGAAGGAATACTACTTCTACCTCGATTCGACGCCCACGCACTCGTATATGAAGTACCTCTACAAGTATCCGCAGGCGGAATTCCCCTACGGTCAACTTGTCGAAGAGAACCGGCGGCGCGGCAAGAGCCAGCCCGAATTCGAACTGCTCGACACCGGGGTATTCAACGACGATCGTTATTTCGATGTGTTCGTGGAATACGCGAAGGCCGACACCGAGGACATCCTGGTCAAGATTACGGCGGCGAACCGTGGGCCGGAAGCGGCGAATCTTCGCCTGCTGCCAACGGTGTGGTTCCGCAACACGTGGTCGTGGGGAAACTCAACCCATAAACCGGAACTGCATGAGGCGCGCGTTGCACCCAATCCGGTCATCGAACTAAATCACGACCGGCCCGGCAATCGCTGGCTGCACTGCGAGGGCTCTCCAGAACTCCTTTTCACAGAGAATGAGACGAATGCCCGGCGGCTGTTCGGCGTCGAAAATCGCACTCCCTATGTCAAAGACAGCATCAACGACTACATCGTGCATGGCGCAAGAGAAGCGGTAAATCCCCACCATACCGGCACGAAAGCCGCAGCTCACTACAAATTGACAATTGCCGCGGGCGAGACCGTGGTTGTCCGGCTTCGACTGACGAACGCCGACTTCAAGGGCCAGAACGCCTTTGCCGGGTTCGATAAGACTTTCGCCCTTCGCCAACGCGAAGCCGACGAGTTCTATGCCACGGTGATCCCGCAAGATCTTTCGGCAGATGCTCAGAACGTCATGCGGCAGGGCTTCGCCGGCATGTTGTGGTCGAAGCAGTTCTATCACTACGTTATTAAGGACTGGCTGGAAGGCGATCCGGGCAACCCTCCCCCGCCGGACGAACGCAAGAAAGGCCGCAATCACGAGTGGACTCACTTGTACAACGCCGACGTGATCTCCATGCCGGACAAGTGGGAGTATCCATGGTACGCGGCCTGGGACCTGGCATTTCACTGCATCCCGCTCGCGCTCTTGGATTCCGACTTCGCGAAAGAACAGCTCACGCTCATGCTGCGCGAGTGGTACATGCACCCCAACGGGCAGATTCCGGCCTATGAGTGGGCGTTCGGTGACGTCAATCCTCCGGTGCATGCCTGGGCGGCGTGGCGCGTGTACAAGATCGACAAGAAGCGCAAGGGCAAGGGCGATCGCGCATTCCTGCAACGTGTATTCCATAAACTGATGTTGAACTTCACCTGGTGGGTGAACCGCAAAGATGCCGAGGGCATGAATATTTTCCAAGGCGGCTTCCTGGGTCTTGACAATATCGGCGTATTCGACCGCAGCGCGCCCCTGCCGACGGGCGGATACATCGAGCAATCCGACGGAACCAGTTGGATGGCAATGTACACATTGAACTTGTTAGCCATCGCTCTGGAGCTGGCCACCGAAGAACCCTGCTATGAAGACGTCGCCAGCAAATTCTGGGAGCACTTCATTTACATTGCGAATGCGATGAGCCATCGCGGCCACGACGGCATGGGGCTGTGGAACGAGGAAGATGGCTTCTTCTATGACGTGCTCAAACTGCCCGACGGTTCTCATTTTCCCATGAAGATTCGCTCCATGGTGGGATTGATCCCGCTGTTTGCGATAGAGACCTTGGAACCAGAAGTTCTCGACAAGCTTCCCGACTTCAAAAAACGTCTGGAATGGTTCATCGACAACCGTCCCGACCTTACCGAGAACCTGGCTTGCATGCGCACAGAGGGGATGGGGGAACGCAGGTTGCTATCCATCGCTGGACAGGACCAACTGCGAAGCATCCTCCGATACATGCTCGACGAAAACGAGTTCCTTTCACCGTATGGGATCAGAGCGCTTTCCAAATTCCATCACGGCAATCCCTACTCTCTCCGAGTGGACGGGATGGAGCACCGTGTGGATTACGAACCCGGTGAGTCGTCGACCGGTCTGTTCGGCGGAAATTCCAACTGGCGTGGCCCCATCTGGTTCCCGGTGAACTATTTGCTGGTCGAGTCGCTCCAGAAATTCCATTACTACCTCGGCGACGACTTCAAGGTTGAATTTCCAACCGGATCGGCAAAGATGTTGACGCTCTGGGATGTAGCGGGAGAGCTGTCGCGCCGCATGACGAGCATATTTCTTCGCGACGCCAACGGCCGCCGGCCGGTGTTTGGCAATCAGGAAAAGTTCCAGACCGACCTTCACTGGCGCGACCTTGTGCTCTTTCATGAGTACTTTCACGGTGATTCCGGTGCCGGCGTTGGAGCCAGCCACCAGACCGGATGGACCGGCGTGGTCACAAAGTTAATGCAGCAAAGCGGCGAATCCAGCAAGCCCAAGCAAAGAGAATCGGCGGCTGTGACAGCAGCCGCAGACTGAATCGATGAGGAGAAGTGAGAATGAAAGCAATCGGCGTTTTTCCAGGAAAACCCAACAGCGTTCACATAGCGGAATTACCCAAGCCTTCGCTGGACCACGTGCCAAACGGCCGCGGAGTGTTGGTAAAAGTGCTACGGGTGGGAGTCGACGGAACAGACAAAGAGATTAACGCCGCCGAGTATGGCGCAGCGCCTCCGGGGTTTGACTTTCTGGTGATCGGCCACGAAGGCTTCGGCCAGGTGGAAGCTGTCGGCGCAAACGTCACCGAGTTAAAGCCGGGGGACTATGTTGTGGCCACGGTGCGCCGTCCGGGCCAGAGCATCTATGACGTCATCGGCACCAACGATATGACCACCGATGATACCTACTATGAACGGGGGATTAATCTGCGCCACGGATATCTGACCGAATATTACGTGGATGACGTCGACTTCATCGTGAAGATTCCGCAAGGTCTCAAGCACGTCGGAGTTTTGCTGGAACCGCTGACAGTGGTCGAGAAAGGAATCTACCAGGCGTACGAGATCCAGCGCCGATTGAAAGTGTGGAAGCCACGCAAGGCTGCGGTGATGGGAGCGGGCACGATCGGACTACTGGCCACGTTAGTGCTGCGGCTCCGCGGCCTGGACGTGACGGCCTTCGGGCGAACTGAAAAACCGTATCTGAATGCGGATCTCATCGAAAAACTTGGGGCTCGATATATTTCCACGAAAGATACGCCGATCTTCGACGCTTCGAAACAGCATGGTCCCTTCGATCTAGTTTTCGAGGCCACAGGAAATTCCAGCGTGGTGTTTGAAAGCATGCAAGCGCTGGGCAAGAATGGCGTGCTCGTGCTTTCCAGCGTCACCGGCGGGGACAAGATGATTTCCATACCCGCGGATCGAATCAATCTGGAGTTTGTTCTTGGCAACAAGGTCATGGTCGGCACCGTCAACGCTAATCGTGAGTACTTCGAGCTGGGAGTTCGGGATATGGCGCAAGCGGAAGCGGAATATGCCGGGTGGCTCAACAATCTTCTAACCCATCCCGTGAAGGGCTTGGATAACTATCAAGAGCTCTTCAAGAATTTGACCACGCCGAATGGCGCCATCAAGGTGTATTGCGAAGTGGCATAGAAACCGATCGAGTAGGGACACTGGACGATAGCAGCGATGAGCACAGAAGAGTCAGGCACTTCCCGACACAGCTGGCCTTGGCCGGATTCCCTGGACGCATTGGTGGCCGCGCCCGACAATCACACCGTGCTGTTTGAGAATGAGTTGGTGCGCGTGGTCCACACTCGCATTTTGCCGGGGACGATCGTTCCGGTGCACACCCATCGATGGCCGTGCGTGCTGCTCATCATGACTTGGAGCGATCTGGTCCGCCTCGACCCTGAGGGCAACATATTGCTGGATACGCGTAGAACTGAGGCGCCCAAGCTCAACACACCCTCATGGCAAGAGTCGCTGCCGCCACATTCGGTGAAGAATGTCGGCCCCGGCGAGATCAATACGGTGCAGGTGGAAATCAAGGAGCAGCACTCCTGAGTCGCAAACGCCGAGAGAGGCATTCAAAGCTTGTCACTTTCTTGCGTTGAGTAAATCTCACACAAAGAACAGAGACCTAAACGAGATAGTAAGTGATGATTCGGTTCGGTAAGGCAATCTGCGGCGATCTAGACGCTGCTCTCCGCCGGGAGTGGCTTGAAACCAACGGGCTCGGCGGTTTCGCGTCCTCGACGATCATCGGCATGAACACCCGGCGCTACCACGGCTTGTTGGTAGCAGCCACCAAACCACCTGTCGGCCGCCTGGTCCTTCTTTCCAAGCTGCAGGAAACGCTGTTCATCGAGGGAAAGCGGTTTGATCTATCAGCGAACCGCTATCCTGGCGTGGTTCATCCGCAGGGCTTCCGCTGCCTCAAGCAGTTCCGGCTCGATCCGTTTCCCGTTTTCACTTACGAAATCGACGGCATTGAAATTGAGAAGACTGTCTTCATGATTCACGGTGAGAACAGCACGGTGGTGCAATACGAGCTGAGGAAGAACAATCATCCAGAACCGCCAAAGAACTTGTGGCTTGAACTGAGGCCACTGATCGCCTTCCGCGACTATCACGGCACTACTCACGAAAACGGCGCGTTGAATCCCGCGTTGCTGGACGAGCCGGGACTGACAGCGATGACTCCCTACGAAGGATTGCCGACGTTGTACTTGGCCCATAATGCCGCCGAATTGAAGAAGGAGTGCGACTGGTACCGGAACTTCGAATATGACGCCGAGCGCGAACGCGGCCTGGATTTTGCGGAAGATCTGTTCAATCCTTGCGTTCTGCGATTCGATCTGCTTTCGCGCCGCCAAGCCGGAGTGATTGCTTCCACCGAGCCTCGCGACGTCGCCCATGCAGCCGAGTATCGGCTGGCTGAAATGACTCGCCGCCAAAATGCGATTCGGTCCTCTCCGCTTAAAGACGACTTTGTCGCCAGCCTGGCCGCGGCTGCCGACCAATACATCGTCTCTCGTGGAGACCAGAAAACGGTCATCGCCGGCTATCACTGGTTCAGCGACTGGGGCCGCGACACGATGATTGCATTGCCCGGGCTCACACTGCCCACCGGTAAGCACGACGTCGCGCGCAGCATTATGCGCACCTTCGCACAGCACGTAGACCAGGGCATGTTGCCCAACCGCTTTCCCGACGCTGGCGAGACGCCGGAATACAACACGGTCGATGCCACTCTTTGGTTTTTTGAAGCGGCTCGCGCTTACCTTGCCTACACGGGTGATCGGCGCTTTGTACGCGATGAACTCTACCCCGTATTTGCCGACATCATTGCTTGGCATATCAAGGGAACTCGTTATGGAATCAAGGTGGACGCGAGCGGCCTGCTGACCTCAGGCGAGCAAGGTGTCCAGTTGACGTGGATGGATGCGAAAGTCGGTGACTGGGTCGTAACCCCGCGGCGGGGTAGGCCGGTCGAAATCCAGGCGCTCTGGTATAACGCCCTCTGCATCATGGAAGAATTGGCTCGGACATTTGGCGACGAAGCGGGCCAGAAGCGCTACCTCAACATGGCGACAGTCGCAAGCGCGAGTTTTAATCGCCAGTTCTGGAACGAGCAGGCCGGTTGTTTGTTCGATGTCACGAACGAAGGGTCGCCGGATCCCTCCCTTCGTCCCAACCAGATATTTGCCGTCAGTTTGAAACACACCATGTTGCCGGCTGAGCGAGCGAGAGCCGTTGTGGACGCAGTGCGGGAGCACTTGCTCACCCCATATGGGCTGCGCAGTCTCGCCGCCAGCGATCCGCAATACCGAGGACGCTACACGGGTGGGCCGACCGAGCGTGACGGCGCTTATCATCAAGGCACGGTTTGGCCGTGGCTGATGGGGCCGTTCATCACAGCATATATAAAGGTGAACGGAGACAGCGCTGCCGCCCGCCGCCAGGCGACTGAATGGCTGGCGCCGCTCCAGGCTCACCTCGCCGATGGAGGTCTGGGACACATTTCCGAAATCTTCGACGGCGACGCACCGCAGCGGCCATGCGGATGCATAGCGCAGGCGTGGAGCGTCGCAGAGGTCTTACGCGCCTTGGTGGAAGACGTTCACGGAATGCAGCCCATCGCGCAGCCATCGAAGCGGGAGGCATTGCCAGCAACAAAACCAATGTCCTGACGTTTTATTTTCATGGTGGACTAAAGTCCGGACGCGAGACCGGCCATGATCAAGGGTCGCACCCTGCACGAAACTATCTCATTCCATCGGCATCTCACTGGGCGATGACTGCGCAATCTAAAACAAAGAGCGCACCTGGACAATGCTCGGTCTGCGGAAATTTCGCCGACAAAGCGGTGCTCGCGGAAGCCCATTGGTATCCCTACTGGGATCGCGAGGACGGTGCGTGTCCGGCCTGTGTGCAGGAGAACCTGCTGCGAACCCTGTTGGCAAAGGGTGATGCCGCCCTCCACGAAGCGATTCAAACCGCATGGCCACTCGATGCGGAAGCTGCTTTCGGAGTCCTGCCAACGCGCCTCCGCCTGCACGCGGATCCCCGATTCTCCGGTCAGGGCGTAACAATTGCTCTGGTGGACTCCGGCTTTTATCCACATCCCGATCTAGTGCGGCCGCAAAATCGCATTCGCGTGTGGGCCGACGCGACTCATGATCCTGTTTCGGTGATCCGTTTCCAGCGTGAGGACATACCCGAATGGCCCGATTGGGATGGCGCGCGCGATTGGCAATGGCATGGCACCATGACGAGTACCGTGGCGGCTGGCAACGGTTTTCTCAGCCACGGTTTCTACTCTGGGCTCGCTTATTCGGCGGAACTCGTACTGATTCAGGTACGGGATTCCACCGGGCATATTTCCAGCGCGAACATCCAGCGCGCGTTGACATGGCTCAAGGAGCACGGACCCGAGATGGGGGTCAGGATCGTAAGCCTTTCGGTGAGCGGAGATCCAGTTTCGCCGCTAGCGGGAAATGGTGTGGACGAGGCGGTTGCGGCGCTGGTGGAAGCGGGCATCAGCGTGGTTGCGGCTGCGGGCAACGATGGTCAACGGCGTCTCCTGCCGCCGGCAACCGCTCCTTTCGCCTTGACTATCGGAGGACTCGATGACAAGAACGCATTCAGTCATGACGAGATATCTGTCTGGCACAGCAACTATGGGACTGCAAGCAATGAGGTGCCCAAGCCAGAGCTTGTCGCCCCGAGCATTTGGGTGGCTGCTCCTGTTCTGCCCCACTCAGCTACCGCGCGGGAAGCACAAAGTCTCTTTGCTCGACGCGGAGTGCAAGCGAAGCCGGACGTTGAACGCCGCATCGCGGAACTGAAGCTCATCACCCCGCACTACCAGCATGTGGAAGGAACGAGCTTTGCCGCGCCGATTGTTGCCAGCACGATTGCCTGCCTGTTGGAAGCTAACCCAACCCTTACACCATTACTGCTTCGCGACGTGCTGAAGGAGACTGCGCATCTCGTGCCTGGTGTGGATCGTGAGCGCCAGGGCGCAGGGGCGCTGAGTCCCGGATTGGCTGCTGCTCGGGCCTTGGCAGAACGGCATACGGGTACCGCCCGACCAACTCACTCGCCAAGGTTGGCGGCGGAAGGGGTCACATTCTCAGTGCACGACCACGGCACGTCGAGAGTCGAAGTGCTGGGGAGCTGGAATGATTGGCGGTCGCCGGGATTCGAGGCGGCCCGCGTGGAAGCAGGGTTTTGGCAGACAGGGACTATCCCTTTACCTGCCGGTCGGCATTCTTATAAATTCCTGCTTGACGGCCAGAATTGGCTCGATGACCCTGCGAATCCATGCAAAACTCCAGATGGTGCCGGCGGTCTGAATAGTATGTTTGTCGTGCCGACTCGAAGCGCGTAAGCAGTGCTCCTGGGTTTTGCCGAGTTGGCGACACAGCCGATGCCGTGATGGCGAGTCGCAGCCGGATTGCAATAGCGGGAATCAAACTCTATCCAAGATTACCTAGCGAAGCCGTAACTTCTTCCGGGAGTGCGAATCTTAACGGTTGTCAAAGCCACCCGTATATCCTTCTGCAAAAGGCAGCGAAATGAACCGCATAATTCGGCGAAGCCTGATCGGGACACTGGCGGGCGCAGTAGCCTCAGCCGCTCTGATCGCAACGGCCGGCCATGCCGGACTGAGCCTGCTGCTCGGCGCGGCGATCGGCGCAGGCTTTGCGGCCAGCACAGGACCAATGCGCGGCGCCTATCTCGACAACATGATGACGGCGGGTGCCCTGGGCGTGCCGCTATGGGGAATTGTCAGCGTCATTGCATTGCCGCTGCTCTCCGGACAGATGCCGGAGTGGAGCGCGGCGCAGATGCGCGAGCACTTTCCCGTGCTGGTGGGATGGGTGTTGTATGGTGTGACCCTCGGCCTGCTGACGCAGATGTTGAACGACATTGCTGAGCGCATGTTCGGCCCTGAAACTGAGCCTCAGCCTGTCACCCCGGCGCCGAAAAAACGCATCCTGATCCTCGGTGGCGGATTCGCCGGAATGAAAACGGCAGAGTGTCTGGAAAAGGAACTCGAGAAAGACCGGTCGGTGACCATTTCGGTGGTCAGCGAAACCAATGCCTTGCTGTTTACGCCGATGCTGGCCGAGGTGGCAGGCAGCAGCCTGGAGCCGAGCCACATCAGTACGCCGCTGCGCACCACGCTGCACCGCACGGAGTTCGTCCGCGGGCGAGTAGCTTCGGTCGATCTGGAAAAGCGGCTCGTCGTCCTCGACGCAGATATGGGCGGCAATGAAAGCCGCCGCAGCGAACTCGACTACGATCAGCTTGTCCTGGCGCTAGGAGCGGTCTCCAACTATCTCGGGCTGACCAACGTGCAGAAGCTGGCCTTCGACTTCAAGAGCCTGGTGGATGCAATTCGCATCCGCAACCACGTGATTGAGATGTTCGAACGGGCCGACAGCGAAGACGATCCGGCAGTGCGCCGGTCGCTGCTGACTTTCATTATTGCCGGCGGCGGCTTTGCCGGCGTCGAGCTCGCCGGGGCCCTGAACGACTTCGCCCGCGGCATTCTTGCCGACTATCCCAATCTTCACCGCGAGGATGTGCGCGTCCTGCTTGTACATTCGCGCGACCGCATTCTGCCGGAGCTTAGTGAGTCACTCGGCCGTTACGCACAGAGCCGCATGGAAGCACGCGGCGTCGAGTTCCGCCTGAATACCCGGCTGACCGACGCGCGCCCCGGCGTGGTTGTGCTCGGCGATACTGAGGTTCCCGCCGAGACGCTGGTGTGGACGGCCGGCACCGCCCCAAATCCATTGAGCAAGTCGCTGCCGGTGGAGAAAGACAAGCGCGGCGCGGTGATCGTTGACGCGACTCTTGCCGTGCCTGGCCACGCCGGGGTGTGGGCTCTAGGCGATTGCGCCGCGGTCGTAGATGCCAAGAACGGGAGCAGCTGTCCGCCGACAGCGCAGTTCGCGTTGCGCGAGGCGGCAACGCTGGCGAAGAACATCCGCGCCAGCTTGGAAGGCCGTCCCGCCCGCGGATTTCACTTCGACTCCCTCGGAGCCCTCTGTGTGGTCGGCCACCAGACGGCCTGCGCCGAACTTACGGTGCCGTTTGCGCGCAGCAAGTCGATGCGTTTCTCCGGACTGCTTGCGTGGTTGATGTGGCGGGGAATTTATCTCGGGAAGTTGCCGGGCATGGAACGCAAGATTCGAGTACTGGTCGATTGGACGGTTGAACTCTTCTTCCCGAAAGACATCGTCCAGACCATCGATTTGCGGTAGAAGACTTGCGATAGGAGAATGCGACTTTGTCTGCCATAGGATCCGTTGCGGCGCAGAAGATTGAAGCCAAGCCAGCCTCCTGGGCGCGGATTGACGCCGTTCTCGGCCTCGTGGTCGGGCTCGGCGGAGGCATGGTGCAGAGCTTCGCGCTGGGCACGCCGCTCATGCACGGACTCGTGGTCGGCGGCTTGTTCGGCCTTGGGTTTGGCGTCTTCTTCGGGAGGCGCGCCAACAGCGCCGGCGGAGGCCTGATCTGGGGACTGGCAGCGGCGTTTCTCATGTGGCTCGTCGTGCCCGCCGGGATTCAGCCGTTATTCTCCTCGGGCAATCCCTCAATGGCTGCGCTGAGTGATGCCCGCGACCACTTCCCTCTACTTGTGGCGTACCTGGTGTGCCTTGGAATGCCGGTAGGTCTTGCCCTCGGTATTCGGGGCGGCCTGCGATCGAGCGGGGCGGAGCCGCATTTTAACTGGGGGCGAGCCATCGTGGCGGGAGGCTTTGCCGGGTTGCTCGCCGGTTTCATCTTCGATCGCTGGATGTCCGCAGGCGACTACTTTCCGCTGCTCTCGGGTCTGAGCGAGCTACCCTCGCGGGCCTCCAGCCTGGGCCTGCAATTTGCTATCGCCGTTTTGATGGGCGTGGGTTTTGGTCTCTTATTTCAGCGCGACGTGCGCAATTATGGCTCGTGCATGGGCTGGGGCGTAGGATACGCGATCCTGTGGTGGTTCCTCGGTCCGCTCACGATCTTTCCGTTGCTGTCGCGCACTCCGCTCGACTGGTCCGCCTCGAACGCCAGCAACGTGTTCGGCGCTTTGGTGGGCCACATCCTCTACGGATTGATCCTCGGCATCAGTTACGCCACCATCGACAAAATCTGGGTGCGGCTGTTCATTCAGTCGGATCCGCTCAACCGTGAAGCTCATGGGCCTGGCTTGCGCGTGCTGCAGTCGCTCAGTTGGGGAGCATTGGCGGGCTTCGCCGGTGGGGCCGTATCGAGCCCCATCATGTTGCAGACCGGAGTGCTGTCGAAGGTCGTGGGTCTGGACACCAGCCTCTCCACCCTACACGGCCTGCTGGTTCACCTGCTGGTCAGTTCGCTGATCGGCATGAGCTTTGGATTGTTGTTTCGCAATGAGTCCTCGATCCTCGGGGCTGGCGTTGCCTGGGGATGGCTTTTTGGCCTGATCTGGTGGTACCTGGGGCCGTTGACCCTGTTGCCGCTCATGCTGACAGGGGTTTGTGACTGGAGCACCGACGCGGCGTCGGCGCTGCTTCCGTCGTTGATCGGGCACTTGTTGTTCGGGGCAGTCACAGCATTGGTCTTCCTGCTTTTCGAGCGACGCCATAACCGATGGCTGCTGCTGGATCCCCGCATTGCCATGCGCGAGCAGCGTCGGCTACGACCGGCAGGGACGCCCGCGCCTGCACTTTGGTTCCTGGTTTTGGGCCTCGGCGTATTGTTGCCGATCCTGTTGGGGTGAGGTCAACTGAAGAAGCTTGAACAGCTCCCGAGAGTGTGCGAAATTAGCTGCCTAAGCTTCCGATGCCGCAGCCAGGGTAGCGCCGATGGATGATGTGTATGCAATCAACCTAGCCAAATCCCATTATCGCGAGGGATTCAACACGGCAGATGTGGAGCGCGTGCTATCAGCCTTTGCACCCGAGTTTACGGACATGTCCGATGGGCGTCCGTACCGTTCCAGGGCAAACGCCGCCCCAGAACTCCGCCAATTCCTTGCCAGGCTCTTCGCTGAATATCAGCCCAAACTCAACGTCATAATCAACGCAATCTCTGTGTTCGGGGACAACGCCTACGACTACGGATGGCACGAGTTCACCCTCATGCCGAGGAATGGCGGCGAGCCGCTTTACCGTCGCACCCGCTATCTTGAGTTGTGGAGGAAGCAACCAAATGGCGATTGGAGGATTTCGAAATTCATTGACAACAGCGATGTGCCAGATACCGTTGACTAGATCCCCTGGATTGCTTGCCCTAATTTCTTCCTAGCTGACGATCCAGCTTGCTGTAGATTCGCTTGCCCAGGTTGGAAGGTAATTCAAACTCAACTCCGTCGGCGATCAGCTTAACCACATTCTTCGTTCCATCGAGCACGGCGCAACAATGCTTGCACACCCGAAAATGTGCTTCCATCCGGGAACGTAATTCTGGGTCGGCCGCGCCATCGATGTAATTCGATATCTCGCGCCAGACCTCAACGCAGCTGATTTCAATCACCATATTCGTAGATGCCTTAACCGAGGATATGTTTCGTTACAAAACACAATTCTCACCAGGGCCGCACCTTCTTGTAGTCGGTCTTCCCAGTTGTCCACGAGCCATCAATGCCCGGCGCCAACGCATCGCGCATCTGCAGCCGCGCCCGCAACAACCGGGTCTTCACTGACGCTTCGGTAATGCCCAGCACTTTGGCGGTGTCAATGATGCTCATGTGTTGAACGTCCCGGAGAATCAGCACTTCGCGGTACTTAGGATCAAGCGACGACAACGCCCGTTTCAAGGCCTCTTGCAACTCTTTGCGCTCCAGCGCTTCCGAGGGGATGTCTCGCCAGTCCGCGAAATCCTTGGGCAGGTACTCGCCTTCTTCACTGCTCTTCTGCTCGTCGATCGACTCATAGAGGTGGGTGCGGTTCTTCCGCACCTTCATCCGTGCCTCATTGATCGTGATCTGGACGAGCCAGGTGCTGAACTTCGCTTCGCGGCGAAACCGGGAAAGATTATTGAACGCCTTCAGTACCGCTTCCTGCGCAACTTCCTCGGCATCGGCCGGGTTGTTCAGCACGCCCATGGCCGCGAAGTAAACAGCGCGTTCGTACGGACGCATGAGTTCGTAAAAGGCCTCATGGTCTCCGCCGAGACAGCGGTCGATCAGCTGGGTTTCCATGGAATCAGCTTGCAGAGAGGCCGTAGACATATCATCGCAGGTTAGTCAATTTGATGACTGCAGCTCTTGAGCGTAGGGTCCCGGAATTAGGGTATAGAGCCGCCGAGTTCGTTGATGAGCTTAGCTCAACCCATTGAAACCAAACAGTGGAGTTGGTTGCGGGGGGTGGATTTGTTCCCCAGTGGCCTACTCATTCCACGTAACTTGTTGATTCTATGACTGGCTAAAATGCCGAAAGAGGCGAGAAAGGCAAGTCCTTCATTCAGTTTTCATTCAGATCTTTTCCACAAGTGCCCGGTGCCGAGAATCAAAATAATTATCTATCTATCATCAACCTTCTGCCGATTTTCGTGAAAAAGTTCCGCTTTAAAGAACTATTTCAATAGAGCGATCGTCTGATTCACTATGTATGCGGCAAGGAATGCGATTCCGGTCATGTAGATGAACTGTATGACCGGCCACTTCCAGCCATTGGTTTCGCGACGCACGACGGCCAGGGTCGAAGTGCACTGCATCGCGAAGGTGAAGAATACCAACAATGCCATCGCTCCCGAAAACGTCAGGTCGTGCTGAAGGGCCGCCTGAAGCGAGACCGACCGAGTTTGCGGATCGCGTCCGTAGAGCGTTCCCAGAGTTCCGACAATAACCTCACGGGCCACGACTGAGGTCAAAAGCCCGACTCCGATCTTCCAGTTGAATCCCAGCGGGCGGATCGCCGGTTCGATGAAATGACCGAGATGGGCCACCACGCTGTCTTCCAAAGCTGGCGGGTGACCTTGGTGGAGCGGAAGGTTGGTCAGCCCCCACACCAACAGGGAAACCAGAAGAATCACGGTTCCGGCCTGCTGCACGAACACGCGGCCGCGGTCCAACAGGCGCAAGCCGACGGAGCGCAACGTCGGCCAGCGATATTCCGGGAGTTCCAGGACAAATGGCGCCGACGTCGATTTGAGGACGGAAGATTTCAACATCTTTGCGGTTCCGATCGCGGCGACGAAGCCGAGCACATACAGCAACAGCATGGCGAGAGCGCGTGTTCCCAGGAAGACTCCGACAACTGGGCGTTCGGGAATGAATGCGGCAATCAGCAGTGTGTAGATGGGCAGGCGCGCCGAGCAGGTCATGAACGGAGCAATCAGGATCGTCGCCAGACGGTCGCGCTTGTTCTCGATCGTGCGGCTCGCCATGATTGCCGGGACGGCGCATGCGTAAGCCGATAATAGCGGGATGAAGGCCTTTCCGTTCAGGCCAACGAACGACATTGTGCGGTCGGCAATGAGGGCCGCCCGCGCGAGATAACCGGAGTCTTCGAGCAGCCCAATAAAGAGGAACAGGACGAGAATTTGCGGTAGGAAAACCAAAACCGAGGCGACGCCCTTCCAGATGCCGTCCAGTAACAACGAGCGAAGAAAGCCGTTTGCGATGAACGGTGCAGCTTTCTGTGCCATTTCCGTCAGAAGGTCTTGCAAAGCATTGCTGAGCGGTTGGCCCAAGCCAAACACTGTCTGGAAAACGGCTCCCACGACGATCATGAAGACGAGAGGGCCCCAGACCTTATGCAGAAGAATGTCGTCGAGGCGGCGACTCCACGCTGGCGAGAGCGGAGGGCGATAATCCGATTCGCTGGCGACCCGAGCAGCCCACCTTCGGCACTCCCGGACGTCTTGAAGAATCGGCAGGGTCGTGCGAGCAGGTGAGTCTGCCTGCTGCAGGAAGCGGCCTACAGCGTCCAGGCCGGTCCCGATCGTCGCGCTGACGATGGCAACTGGGATACCCAAGTCGCCCGCCAGTTTCACCGCATCGATTGAGCCACTGCGCTTGGCGAGGAGATCTCCCATGTTCAGCAAAGCGAGTGTCGGAAGCCCAAGAGCAATTACGGGTGCGGCGAGCGACAGGTGGCGGGTGAGATTGGTGGCATCGAGTACGAGCAAGACGGCCTCGGGCCGTGGCATCCCGTCCATCTTTCCGTTTAACACGTTGACGGCGACGCGCTCGTCTTCGGAATACGGATTGAGGCTGTACACTCCGGGGAGATCAACAATCGTAATTTCTTGATCCCCCACAGCCATTACGCCCGTATGCTGCTCAACTGTGATTCCTGGGTAATTGCCGACCTTCTGCCGGAGGTTGGTCAATCGGTTGAACAAAGTGGTTTTGCCCGAGTTGGGCGGCCCGATCAACGCCACAGTCCGAATTTGTCGCCGGGACTTGGTGGCCGAGGAGGGCACGATTTGCAAAAGCTGATTCATCGCGTTTGCTCGCATGCCTTTCTCTCACCAGTCGAAGCGAAAATCCGGCACGCCGTTTCAGTGCGCAGGGCAACTTCTGACCCGTCCAGTGAGTAGACGATTGGATCTCCGAGCGGTGCACGGCGCGAACATCGAACCTCGGCTCCGTCGAAAAATCCGAACCGGATCAGAACCTGTTGTTCCAATTCGGGCAACGCAACTTCTTCAATTACTGCCGCCTCGCCTGGCTCAAGATCTGAGAGTCGTACTCGCATGGCTACTGGCCGCCCTGGCTAGGGCCGTTGAACCAAGCGACGATCAAGCGATTGCGATCCTCGCGATTTTGCGGCAGGGGATGGCCATCGCGCTCGTAAATATGAAGGGAGTACACCTTGCTCTTTTCCTGAAGTGCTTCTGCCATGCGGAGAGCCTGAGTTACTGGGACCATTCTGTCGGTGCGGCTATGGAGGATGAGAACGGGCACGTTGATCTGGTCGGCCCAATACACGGCTGATCGTGCCCTGTACTGTTCTTCGGCGTGGTGCTCATAGTCTGGCCAGGTGTGAGCGAAGCCGTCGATAAATTCATTTCCGTCCACGATGCCCATCTCGGGTCTCGCGTCCACCCACGCTTTCACGTCCGTGACTCCCCCGATGACGGCAGCAGCCTTAACTCGAATTCCTCTCTTGAGCGCAAGGTACGTTTCGGTGCCGCCTCGTGACAGGCCGAGCATGTACAGTCGCTCAGGGTCCACATAATCGAGCGACTTCAGTGCCGGCACGAGATTCAGAACATCATCGACTTCGATTCCGCCCCATTCGTCGCGTTTTACCGTAGCGCCCTGGTAGCGGTAGTCGGAGGCGATGATCACGAAACCGGCCTTCGCGAGCAGGTACAGATCGGCGACGTCCAGGCATGACGTATTTATCATGCCGCCGCAAGGCTGGCCGTTATCCGTGATACGTCCGAGATCGCCGTTGCCACCGCGGTTGAAAATGATCGCCGGCCATTTTTGCGAACCGGATGCTTTCGGCTTGATTAACAGTCCTCGGACAGGGAGCCCGTCGCTCGAATAGGTGATTTCGAGAAGATCGAATTTCTTTTGCGTGCGAGCCTCTTCATAGACTGCTCGGGGAAAATAGCCGCGGCCGAAATCATCCAGGGACTCGTAGCTCGGCAGGGGAGGCCAAAGCTTCGAATTCAGAATCTTGCCGTCGGTCGGCTTTGCGGCAACTGATATCTGATTCAGTTGCAGATGGTCGGCTTGAGCCCCAATCGCGCCGCCGATCAACAACAAACAGATCAAAACGACTGCATTTTTCATGTGTCTCACCAGTGATGCGCCGACTTCGGTCTCACTTTGTGAAGCCGCTTTGATACTGTGCATTCGCAAAGTCCCAGGAAATCAGCTTGTAAAAGGCGGCAACGTAATCCGCGCGGACATTCTGGTATTTCAAGTAGTAAGCATGTTCCCAAACGTCAATGCCAAGAATCGGAGTTCGTCCACCCATCCACGGACTGTCTTGATTGGGACTTGTTTCAATCGTGAGCTGTTGTTTGTCGTCCAGACTCAGCCAGGCCCAGCCGCTGCCAAATACATTCATGGCTGCTTTCGTGAACTGTTCTTGAAATCCTGAGAGGCTACCGAATCGCGCATCAATAGCTTTTGCTAGTTCGGCTTTCGGCTGGCCTGGCGAGTTCTTCTGCATTACTTGCCAGAAGAATGAGTGGTTCGCATGCCCTCCGCCGTTGTTACGCACGGTGGTGCGGATCGTTTCTGGAACACGATCTAAGTGTTTAACCAGATCGTCGACGGGGAGTTTGGCGAGTTCCGGGTGATCTGCCAAAGCCGCGTTCAGGTTTTTGACATAGGCGGCGTGGTGCTTGTCGTGATGCAGATGCATGGTTTGGGCATCGATATAAGGTTCAAGCGCGTCGTACGCGTAGGGTAGGGGCGGAACGGTATACGGAGTTGTTGTACTGTCGCTTGTTTTGGCGGTTTGAGCGGCCGTGATTCTTGGATACACTCCGCAGAGACCTGCGATTGCAGTTATGCCCATCGCTTTTATCACTTCACGTCGTTGTGTCATCTGATTTCCTCCTGATCTTGGTTTTCCGGCTCTTTCCAACTCAAAATAGGTTTTCCGTTTCCTTCCTGACTTGTGCAAGTAGTTCCGGCGGCGCAGACGAGTGTGCTGGCGCCGTTCTTTTGACGAGTGACCGTAATCGAAATACGGCTGCGACCATGAACCACGTCAACAACGAGAACGGGAGCAGGTAGAGCCAGTACCTGGAAACTCCCGGTGGGTCGGCCAATATTCTGGGCCCGTATCGCGCAATGTAGATACTCTTGATTTCCTGTTCTGATCGTCCCTCGGCAACCAACTTCTCGACTTCATCCAGCATCTGCAGAGCTTCTTGAGAACGGTGAATTGCGATTGGCTCCCGCCAGCAACACGGAGCGATCAGTTCGTGCGTTAACCGGTCGTACCGGCCCATCTGCTCGGCGGTGAGCGTGTGCTCTTCCAAAGCGAATGCCGCGCTCAGGACGATCAAGGCTACAAGCACGATTTGCACTAGACGGAGCATTCCAATCTCAGTTCAACGTGTGAAGGTATGCGACCAGATCATTCAGCTCTTGTTCATTGAGTCGCTTGTCGAAGGCGGGCATGGTTCTCAGACCCTCGACGATCGTTTTGCGAACTTGCGCGTCGGTGGTTGGAGCCCCACTCGGAAGCTGCTTGGCGGCGAACAAGTGTTCCAGCCGCGGCGGCTGCTTCTTCAGGTCGGGAGTGGGCCCCTCATGACAAAGAGCACAATGCAGATCGAATAATTCCTGACCTCGTTCTGCTGACGCGCTCGGAGAACACGCGGTGCTCAACAAGGAGAAAGCGGAGAGGCCCGCAAGTAAAGTCGCATATTGCGCGATTCGCCTCATCCGGCTTTCCTTTGCCCATCCGCCTTTGCAGGGACGATTCCAGGTTTCTCCTGTTGCCGGAGTGCATCTTCCAGTTCGACAGTTGTCCACTCGGTCGACCAATATTTGGCGACCGTCCCCTCCGGAGACATCAGGACGATGACCATCGAGTGCGCAATCTGGTTATCTTCTTCGAAGTATTCAAGCCCGAAGGCATCGGCGATCTTGCGAAGATCGCCCTCCTTGGCAGACGCGAAATCCCAATGTGAAAACCCCGCAGGATCGTTGTCGAGATAGGCGAGGCCGTATTTGCGGAGCACCGGAGGCGTGTCGTATTTCGGATCGAAGCTGATTGTCACCAGATGCGTTTTCGCAAAATCGACGGGCGTCTTCGCAAGATCATTCTGAATCTTCGCGAATTGGCCACTTAGACGCGGGCAAAACGTGGGCATCGGGCAGCGCGTATAGATGAACGTGATCAGCACCGCCTTCCCCTTGAAATCATCGAGTCGGAAGGATTTTCCGTCCTGGTTGACCAGACTCAGATCGGGAACACGTTCCCCGATATCCAGACGGTGCACGGTAGCGGGCTTTATCGTCTTGCGGCCACTCGCATCCGTGATCCGGATGTTTTCCAACCAATACTCATTCCCATTCTTGGCCGTGATTACATCTGCGGCAATGACATCTCCCGGCTCGACTTGTTGGAATCCAGTTTTGTCTTTCACCGAATAGGACATGGTCATCGCGGACATAAAGCCCGGAATGTCTTCGTGGTTTACCGTGATCTCGTTCGTAGCCGGCTTCTTATCGAGCACCTGACCCTTGAGGTCGAAATGCTTCGTTTTGGATTGGCAACCGCTTAGCAGAATGCCCAAACAAACCACCGGAATAAATCTTTGAAGATTCATCCAACCGCCCTCCTGAGTTCACTCTCGCCCGCACTCGTGCCGGGCCTCCAATTCCGTTGTTCGGCGGCCCTTCTTTGAACGGCTCGTTTCTTCCACCAGATGTAGACTCCGGTGATCGAAAGCATCGTGAGGATCACGCCGAATAGCGCCACCATAATTCGATATGGGAGAAAATCGCGAATGTCGCCGTAGTGCAGTCCCCAGAGCCAAGTACTGACGGTGTTGCCTGAATGCTGGCCCGAGGGCAGAAAAACCTGACGAAGTGCGCCCGTGTTACCGTCCACCCAGACGCCTGTATCCCAGCCGTGCCCGCGGATGTCGTTGCTGCCGCGAACGTCATACGTGTAAACGCCAAATTCGGGAATGTAGGCGAGGCCATAGGGGCGGGTCACCGTGAAGTGGTGCTCGGCCGCCATGTCCGCGACCAGCCGTTCTCCAATTGTCTGGGCATCACGCCAAGTCAGCTTCGGATTCCAGAGGGGTTGGGGCAGCGCGTATGCGGCAAGCGCCACTTCGTCAGACTGATAGTCAAAAACGGCAGAGGTAACACGGTCATATACCGGCCGAAGTGAAAGCATCACGCTCGACCACGCGAAGACAAACAGCAACGGCCAGAACCAGAGTCCTCCGGCACGGTGGAGATCGAAGTTGATGCGGAATACATTGGCGCGCCACTTGACCTGCCAAGCGTATTTCCAGCGTTGCCAGAAACCACCGTTTCCGCGCGGCAACGTGAGATAAAAACCTACGAAGCAGTCCAGAGTCCACACTAGGGCAACGATACCGAGCGTCCACGCTCCTACCGATCCCATTGCCATCGAAGTGTGAAGTTTGTAGACGAACGGCAGGAAGTTGGTGCGCCAGTCTGGACTCGCGCAGCAACGCCCGAGTTCGCGTCCCGTGTATGGATCGAGAATGAGATGATCAAAGTCCGACTGATAGGGCTGGCCTGTGGCGGGATTCGTGCGAAAGCGGAGAGCGATGCTGGCCTGATCGTTATCAATCGCAAAATATCCTGGTCGAGCATTAGGCACTAGCGACTCGGCTTTTTCGGCGAGCGTTGCAAGATCGAGCGGCAATTGGCCGGGTTCAGGTGACGCATGCCACTGCGGATTGAGCACCCGGTCAATCTTTGACCGGAACGCCAATAGGGTTCCTGTAAGCCCGACGACGATGAGAAACACTGTCATCAATAGGCCCGTCCAACGGTGCAGCCACACGAAATAGCGATGGATCATCCGGATGCCTCCCGTATTGCCAGCGGTTGAGATCAAAATGACAACTTCAGTGCGAGTTGGATGGAACGTGGCGCTCCGAATTGATACAAGGGACTGAGAGCACCGCCTCCACTGCTGTTCCCGCCGAGGTACTGTCCAAGTGTCGTTAGCGAATAACCGAACTGCGCGTTTGAACCAAAACCAAGATTGAGCGAACTATAGGGCGGCGCAAAATTGGGGTGGTTAAATACGTTGAACAGTTCCGCCCGAAATTGGAGCTTGAGGGACTCGCGGATCGGAAAGTCCCGATGAACCGCGAAGTCCCACTGCGACGCGGGGAATGCTCGCAGAGCGTTTCTTGGAAGATTTCCCTGGCTCAGTACGTTTCCGTTCCCATCCGTTGGAGGAAAGCAGAACGGCCCAACGCAAGACAGGTTCGGCCCATCCGGAGTGTTATTGATGATTTTTCCGCCCGGATACTGAGACCCATACAGATAAAAAGGAACTCCCGGAAGAACATCCGGCCTCACATAAACAGGTTTTTGGGTGAACGATTGACTTTCGTTAATCGTCACGTCCACCGGAGCGGAAGAATAGGCCTTGATGACGCTCTGCAGCGACCACCCGCCCAAAACGGCTCCGACGAAGCGATCCGGTTTGTACGCGGGAATGTCGTAAGTCAGCGCCGCAGAGAACTGGTTACGAATGTCGAATTTCGAAGGTCCTCGATTGTCGTTGATCCCCTGTCCACCTTGGCCAAATACAGTAGAGCCAGTGTCAATGCTGTGTGCCCATGTGTAGGAAGCCAGAGCCTGAAGTCCGTGTGAGACCTGCCGTTGAAACTGCGTTTGCAGCGCGTTGTAACTGGAAGAGCCACCGTTGTCGAATAACCCGATTCCTCCGGGGTAATTCGCGGGAGGAGAGTTGTAGGGGAAGATTGTCTGCACCAGTCTTCTTCCTGCAGCACCGACATACGAGACCGTTAGAGTTTGCTGTTTGCCAACTTCCTGCTGCAGAGCCACATTCCACTCAAGACTGTAAGGCGTTTGAAAATGTGGATTGAATCCGAGTAGAAGCCCGCTATTCGCAGAACCCGGAGGCACAATCGCAGGTGGTGCCGCATAGGCGGGGTCGAGCGGGAACGTTCCACCGGTCGGCGGGTACACGACTGGAAGCTGGCTGCCGTCATAGAAAGCGTATCCGGTATAGGGATATGCATATGCGACCAGATTTCCCGCTGCGCCTGCGGCCAAGTCATCATAGAGACCGATTCCGCCACGAAGCACAGTCAAAGGTGCGCCATTTCTTTGTGCGAGCTGGTACGCAACTCCCAAGCGAGGCATGAAATTTCGATAGGAGGTTTGGTAGGGTGAAGTTCCGGCAGGCGCCAAGGCGATTTGCGAAAGATTGTTGAGATCGTAATTCGTGAGGGCGGGAAAGGCCGGACCTTCGATTGTCTTGGGTGGAACTTCGACTCCCCATCGCAGACCATACGTTAGGGTAAGCCGGGGCTTCGGTTGCCATGTGTCCTGTGCGAAAACGCTAAACATCCGAAAGAGGAACGTTGCGGGAATGTTTTGGTTCGTGAAAGCAAAGCCGACAACGCCGTCCTCGGTGGTCGGATAATCATCGAACTGCACGTATTGGTTGTACTGGTCTGGCGCAAATCGCGGTGACAATCGGCGATAGTCCACTCCCAACGTGAGTCTGTGAGAGCCTCGTTGGATTGCAACGTTGTTCACCACTTCAACCTGGCGCTGGAGGCTCACTTCATTCGCTCCAATATCGAGATACCCGTTGCTGGTAAATCCTGCTTGAAAGCCAATATTGCCGTTCTGCAGGTTGTAGCCGTTGGGTAGGGGGGCCGAAGTTATAGGAGTGGCACCGCCAAAGTTGCTCGACAGTGAAGCACCAGTACTGTTTAAGCGGCTGTAATTGAATCGGAAGTCATCGTTGATAGACGGAGAAAACGTCCAGGTTGTTCCGAGCGTCAGCGTTTGTATCGTTTGCGATTGAACCCCTTCCTGACTGAGTGCAACGCCAGATCCCGGCCCGAATCCATATTGCGCGATGCTGGAGGGCGAGTTGTTGTATCTGCCAAACAGCGTGACCTTGTCGTTCAGCCGGTGATCAATGCGGATACTGTAAGCGTCGAGAGAACTGGGGTTCGAAAAGCTGGTGTTGAATTGAGCGACGCCGTTGCCGAGATCAGGCTGGTTGGGGTCGAAAGGATAGGCATTGAGGAACTGTTGTACTGCCGGTATCGCATCCTGCCGCGCCTGAAGGTCTGGAACCTGAGTCAGTTCCGTTTGAGGCAGTCGAAGGCGCAGTCCCTCATACGAAAAGAAAAAGAACGTCCGGTCTTTGAGAATCGGCCCGCCGAAGGTTCCGCCGAAATCGTTCTGGCGTTCTTCGGCCTTCGGAAGAGGAGGCGTGTTTGTATAACCGTTGAACCAATCGTTTGCATCCAGCACATCGTTGCGTAGGTAATTAAATATGGAACCATGAAACTGGTTCGTGCCCGAGCGCGTAACAATCGCGATCTGGCCTCCTGCGGTAAGGCCTGAGTCCGGGGCAGCCGTCGAGGTCTGTATCCGGAATTCCTCCAGCGCGTCTACCGAGACCAGACTGTTTGTCCCGCCAGACAGGCTGGTGGCACCAGTCTGTCCACCAAGCCCCCCGCCCGGATTGCCGATATTCCCTCCGATTCCGAAATTTGCACTCACCCCGTCTACCGTCCAGTAGTTCGACGTCTCACGTTGCCCGTTCACGACGAAAGTATCCGTATTCCCCTCTCCGCCAGTGGGGAGCACGCCCGGCGTCAGCTCAATCAGGCTTTGAAAGCTGCGTCCATTGAGCGGAAGGTTATCGGCGAATTGCCGATCCACGACGGTGCTTACCGTTGCGTCTGTTGTATTGATATTGAGAGTTTCCGCGGTTACCGTGACGCTCTCGCTCGCCGATCCGACTTGCAGCACAAAATCGCGGCTTACGTTGTCCTGCGCATTCAGAGAAAACTGCGTCACCGTTACTGTCTTGAAACCAGGCTTGCGCGCGGAAAGTTTGTAGTGGCCGGGGCGCAACGAAGGAAATGTGTAGAGGCCATCTTGATTCGTTTTGACAGTCGTAGACAGATTCGTATCCACGTTTCTGATTTCCACTTCCGTATCTGCTACTACGGCGCCAGATTGATCAGTTACGCGGCCAGAGACGTGGGCGAGTTCTGTCTGAGCAACACCGTGAGCAGCGAAGGCCACACAAACCACAGCGAGTGTGGCGCTCCAGAACGAGGAACGAGAAAAACTCAACAGCGCATTGCGAAAACTCTCGGTCATATCGCCGCTCCTTTAGCGGAATGCACACTGCTCATCAATTCGCTCCCAATGTTTCAGGGGAAACCCATCCCTCCCCACGGGAAACGGCCGTCGTCATAACGCCGACTTGCCCACAGCGCAAGCTCGGTGAACGATTCGGAACAGAAAGATCTAGGCGTTAATCACAGGAAATAGCGATTAAGGAAGCGTGTAGGGGGACCGCGTTGGAAGAAAGGAAAATGAACGTCAAAACCTAAACTGAAGGATTCTGGCCCCTGTGACAGGATCTCTGACGGATGAACGTATGTGCTTGTCCGTCCTACTTGTGCTCGGGCTACCGGAACTAGAGTCGCAACTGTTGAGCGGAACGGGCAGCGCGATGGGATCGTGCGGAAAACGGGAGCCTTGTCATTGGAAGCCGTGATGCCGGACACTCCCGCCATGCAGTGATGCTTCCCGTTGCGTCGGCAGCAGGCAGGCACACTACTTTGCTGGAAACAGAGAGCCAGCGGCGCCAATAGACTGGCAATCAAAATGACAAGCAGCGAATTGGCGATCAGTCGTTTCAACACTTGAGACCTAAGTCCTGGGAGGTTCTTCGCCTCCCGGATTTCTAACTCTGGCTGCTGTAGCAGCAGCTCATCTAGCAACATGCATGATCACTTCGACGCCACAACCGGCTTCACTTGCTCATATTCGGGGTTTCTCCACAGCGTGCTCTTGTACTCCAGCAAATCGGCGGTTCCCTGAGCTACATCATCCCCGTAGTACCTCGCAATCACGTGTAGTGCCAGATCGATGCCTGAGGTCAAGCCGCCCGCGGTTGCGATTTTGCCATTCTCCACATAGCGGGTTCCGCTGACGAAGTGCACAGCGGGATATTGCTTCTGCAGTCGCTGAAGAAAGTAATGATGCGTCGTCGCAGTTTGGCCGTCCAACAGTCCATAGTCCGCCAACACCGAAGCGCCGGTGCACACCGACATGGTTTCATCGGCGGTGGCCGCATTGGCCAGCAGCCATGCCTTTTGCGCAGCGCTGCGTCCATTCTGCGCGGGGATCACGATAACCTGCGGCTTGGGCGCATTGTCAAAGGTGTAGTTGGGCACGATAGTCAATCCATTTGCATCCACCGGCTTGAGCGAATCGGAAACGGTGTACACGTTGATCGGCATCACCATGTCATCCCAGTCCGATTCATTCCATGGTTTCCCTTTGCTTGTAAGCATCGCACCGTGGAGAGTTTCCCAGGGCCCGGCGATGTCCATGACGTCAGCACCCTCCGAGATCACGAACGCCACGTTGATCTTGCCCGATGCTGGCGGCTTCAGTGAGCCGGCCGATTGGATGGCAGATGGTGGTTGCTTGGGCGCTTGCCCTTGACTCGTGGGAACCATCGAGGTCAGAATTCCGACGATCACAGCGGCTATCCAAAGTACGTTGCCTTTCCTTCGCATACACTCCTCCTCTGACTAATTTCGAATTCAAGCATGGCAGTAACGAGACGGCTCCGTCAGACGAGCCCGTTAGTGCCTAAGCGTGCTCGTCGATTCCACTACCCAAATAAGAGCGGTATCCCCACCCGGAAATGGCTATTGTTCCAGCTCGATCTGGCACACCCCACAGAGTGAGTTCAGATAAAAGCAGTAAACTGGAATTTCAGTTTCTCGCTAGCGAGATTCAGAGATTAGAGGGATTGGAGGGAGGACCACGTTGGAAGAAAGGAGAGTTTGTCCGTACGCTTACGGTCCGGTGTCCTGCGGCGTGAGCAAGAATCGCGGACGGGGAAAGGTGTCCGGTTGTTCGTGCCCCTGCCATCTGTCCCACCGAACTCGGAGTCGCAATTGTTGAGCGGAAAGGGCAACACGATGGAAAAGTGCGAAAAGCTGGAGCTTTCTCGCTCGAAACCATCATGCCGGACATTCCCGACATGCAATGATGCTTGCCGTTTCGGCGGCAACAGGCGGGAATTGTGTCCGTTGTCAATGCCAACGCGATTGGAGCAACGAAGCTCCAAGCGAGCACACTAACCAGGAGACTGGACAGAACTCGACGCATAGCAATTTTTGAAAGCTAGCACATCACAAGCCGATGTGACAACCAAGTTGGTCAAACGAGCAGATAGGTTGGGCGAGCGGTAAGCGATCCGAAAGGTGTGGCGCAAGAACGATCCTGTCTTTGAATAAACGTCACAGAGAAAGCTGTCGCGGGTCGTTCTCGACTAATCGGTGTACCAGAATTTGGCGGGAGCGACGGATCTCTAACCCGCTGCCTCCTGCATGACAGGCAGGCGTTCTATTTTGAGTGAAGCAGTCCGTCCCGAATGAAGGAGAGAATTGACGGCTGAGGGTGTGCTCTGTGAGGAAACTGCAGATACTTGATAGGTTATGTGTCCGAATCCGGTGACAGGGCAGCGTTCTAACCAACTGAACTACGTCCCCTCTTGCTTTTCATACGGTTAGGGCCAAACCCGCATGTTTACTGTCTATTCTTACTGTCAACCGTTTCGCCTGCTTCAATCCGTTCCACCGAATATAACCAGTTTTCGGTACGAAATGGACAGTAAATGGACAGTATGAAAAACCGTCAAAAACTGTCCGCAGGCTATCGCGACGCCGAGCATCTGTCCATGCTCTGTGCTGAATTGTAGCAGACCGAATTCACATCAGTACAGGCGCAGCCTCAGAATCCCAAGCAAGCAGCCTCTCCCACAATCACGAACAACGAAGATTTTTTGCGAAATAAGTTTGGGTTCTTCGCAGTACAATAGAGGTACTTCGTAAGCTGCGCTTTTCGTGCCCGGAGGTTCTGCCATGCAGATTCTCGTTCCCTGGAAGCCGGTCGTTCTCGTGTGGGGATTGCTGAGCGCAATGATATTCTTTGGTTTTGTTGCATCGTCGGTACTTCAAGGAAAGGACCCCTTCGCGCCAGGAGCGACCATCACACAACCCGCAGTCGCGAAAACGGGTGTGGCGCAATCGGGGCAACAACCTAAGCACTCCAACAAGGCGGCTCGGACTCCGAGTCAGTAAGACCTCGGAGATCTGTTCCTGCTGATTTGTTAGGCTGGCCTTTTTTGATCACGTCCTCGCATGGTTTGCCTTGCCCAATATTTTCTCCAGTTTTTGCTTCAGTATGACCTCTGCGGGAGAGCGTCCTTGGCGTCCGAGCCATGAGATAAAGTCCTTCATTTTGACTTCGTGCTTTACGGGTGGCTGCTGGACAAGAACGGTCACCGTTGTGAACCCCTGACCGATCTCTCCTACCCAGTTGTCCTGCTGCAAAGCCGCAAGAGCGGTGGCGATCGCTTCATAGAGTGTCTCCGCGGTGACCTCTATGGAGTGCTCAACGTCTCGAAGATCCTTAACGGCAACTGTGCAAGTTCGCAGAGCCACACATAAGAGCGTAGCATATTCGCCTTTTGTTCGCTATACAATCCTCGTATGCAATCGCCCTCGCAGACGACGAAACGCGCCGCCGCTTCCTGAACCACAACCTGGTCTACAGCCGACCCGCCGGCATTCGCTGCCCTCGGAATACGTTTACATGTAATAGCGATAGTGGAGCGCAGGGTTCTCGCTATTCGCAATTTTGAGAATTTCACCGACTCGTTTCGAAAAAGCTAGGGTGATCGGATCAACACAACTGAAGGCGGCAGTATTCCAGTTCAGCTTCGTGAGGCGAAGAAGATCTGCGGCGACGTCGCGGAACGGTAGAGACCCCCAGTTCTCGACGATCTCTAGAGGCTGCGGAATTCTGAATCCCGGATAGCAGCGAAGGAAAGGAATATACCCGATGGTAAAAACGAGACCTTTCTTTTCTCCGAAGTGCACTATCGTTCCTCGTAAAACCGGCTTATTTCCGGGTCGAAGACAGCACGTGCCATGACGCGCAAGCGTTATCAACCCATACTGCCCTATCCCGGCCAACGCCTCTTCGAAGCCTAGGCGCTCTTCTTCCGTGTAACGCGATGATTTGTGGATGACGACCCGCTGTGGCTTAGCATGAAGTTGATCTTCATAAGTTTTTAGAACCCGCGCAATCAGGTTGCGTGCTGCTTCGCGTGAAAGATGAGGACTCTTATCTCGATCCTCTTTTGAGGGCTTCCAATCAAACCTCTCACCTTGCAATACGAAGCCTTCTCCGCCATCTGTGAAGGCTTGGGCTACGCTGCTACGAATTGAGGTACTCGCTGCGCCATCAGGGTGAAAGAAGGATATTCCGACGAAACACGAACCGTGCATCACGTCGGCCAACCTCCACGGAACTATCCCCGCCTTGTAAAGAAGCCCGACGGAGAGATTCCACGATCGAGTCGGGAGGTCTTGAACTCCACGTGTTCCTACTAATGTTCGATGCCAGAGCAACTGTGTAGGAAGAAGATCCAGACACTTCGCCTTGAGACCTCTTCGGAAACTCCGTGATGAGTCGTAATCGTCCGTAATAGCCTGGGTTTCTTGACCGTCATTGATGGCATTTGAATCGAGAGTGTTTTCTTCAACATCGGCCAAATCATCCTCCTCATCAGCCAGATTTGTGTCGATGTCGTGTTGCCTGATACCAACTTTGCAAAGCCTCTCAAGTTTTTCAGTCATGGCCACGAGTACCAAATCTGGAGCGGGATCTAGCTGTTTCAATGCACGGATTTCTTTGATAACAGCGTCAAGAAGCAATTGCACTCGAATGGTGAAATCTGGATGGGCCTCGACCGCTGCGACATCTGGTACTCGTAGCGCTCGATGCCAGAGTGCCTGTGTAACCATTTCGATTTGAAAAGGTTCCCCAATGTTAAGCCCAGGAAAAGAGGGGTGCAGCATGGCGTCAACCTTGTCGGTCTGTGCAATGGGTTGTGACATCTGTTTCAAGAGTGACAGTGCTCGATCGATGGCGTCTGCGGGTCCGACGACGCCTACCCTAATGACGGTCCGGCGAGTTGCGTCAGTTTTGCTGTATGGTCCGAACGCGGTTAAACCAGTACGCGGGTCCTCGCAGTGGCGTTTGTCTGAAAACACAAGCTCTGGTTCGCCCAAATATTCGCAGTTGAGCTTTGTTGGGCCCGAAGTCAAAAGCGGAACGATAGACTCCGATGAAAAGGTGGGGGGCTTGGTGTTCGCGTTCCTTTTCCGACGGGACTTCGACGAATAGGCTCTCGTGGTCATTGTTCAGCCTCGAACAGAAACGAATACTGTTCCGAGTCAAGCTCAGGAGTTGCAAGATCATCTTCAATCTCGGCATTGATCAACCTGTCGTAATCGATGGAGTCGCCCAAAATACCAAAGTCCATGATCCCACTGGCGGGGGCCAAAGAAATCTTGACTTGCTCCAGTCCCGTCTTAATTAGGAGTTCCTCTTTATCGCCGCGCGAAAGAACCAGAGACCAAAACCTCAGAGATCGCAAAACTTGGCCATTTCTCTCCTGGTTTAACCATTGCGAAAGAATCGGGCCAACACGGGGCCCGCCCCGCGGAGTCTTCCCGTCGTCGCCCGTAAGCATGTATGTTGGGGTCACTCGCAGGAACAAGCCCATTGGAAGATGAACGAACTCCGCTCGGATCGCTTGATGACGCCAGCCGAATGGGAACCTTTCACCCTTACCGTCTTCTGATTTCTTCATTCCATAATGACGAGTTGTCACCTCACGTGTGCGCTTGCCATTAAGGTTCCAGGTTATTCTCTTGGGCTTCTGCTTAAAGGGCGAAAAGAAAAACCGCTGGCCGTCGCCATCAAATCGAAGATAGCGGTCCCAACAATGCTGACGAAAAACGAGGTTTAGCAATTCGATGCCCCATCGTTTGGTGTCGTCGTTGGAGAACCAGGTCGAAAACGTCGCATCCCTCAACGTCTTCGGTTCAATTGCTTTCTCAAGGGGATTGTCAATGTCGTGAAGATCAGAGAATGTATAAAGCTTTCCACCGCGCAAGATAAATGGAGGCACATGGGTGCTATCAGTCAGTTCCCTGATCTCCGCCTTTTTACGAATCGATGTGTCGCCGGACTGAACTACCGAGGGCAGTTCAGTGATTGGGAGCAGATTCGTGACAATGAGTTCTTGCACTTTATCTGCACCACTTGATGCGGTAATTACTTGCGGGGAAGCCGAGTAGCCAAGATTCGTGGCCGGGATTGTCGGAGAGAAGCCCCCTCGTCCGCGTTTTCTGCGGGTATCTGTGAGAAGTGCTACTAGTTCTACAAAACTCTCTTCATACTTGGAAGGGTCTCGAAAGTCTATCCAATTTCTGACGCGCAGTGTTGGTGGCAACTCGACGTTCTCGATCAACAGTGTCACCACGCGTCCTTTTCTCCCCGATGGGTCCGACCAAACTGCGATTGTCCGTTCAAGAGTGGGCCACTCCGCCTGAAGCATTGCCTTGCTAGCAACAATACCGATGAAGCGAGCTTTGTCTATATAGCGTTCAAGCTCCAGGACGACGTTCTTTCCTTTATCGAAATCCCACTTGTCGAGGACCACCCCCAAATGGCGGTTCAGGTAAGGAACTGTCTCCAAATGCTCCGCAAGTGCTTCGACCCACGGTTTGTTTGCGCCGTTATGACACAGGAAAACATCTTTCTCTTCTTGGAAGGATTGACCGAGTTGAAGCAGTGCTTGGCTAACCACAGTCCGATTAGGTCAGAATCAACCGCTATTTGCAAGTTTAACCGGTTGATCAGAGGCGCATGAAGAAGACGGAGGCTCTAATCGGCTGATCTCCTGCTTGGTGGTGGGACGACAAAACGGCTCGCATTTATAAAGGCCCGAATGTCTATTGGACCTAAACGATTGATGACTCAGCCAGAAGTGTTACGCGACTACAGTGCTTTCGCTATCTCGATCGCAGTTTCAAGCTGGGTATCTCTTCCTTGCTTCAATCCTTCTCGCGAGAGTTCAATAGAAAACTTCGGCACGATGCCGTTGTTCTCCAGCATCCGCCCTTGCCACGTCAGGTAGGCGGCGACAGGCAGGCCAAGAATGTATCCATTGCCGACCTTGTATGCGCTGCCGCTGAGGAGACGGCCGGGCGTCTTTGTTCCCACAATGGTTGCCAGATGGTTCTCCTCGGCGAATGCTGAGACCATCTCCCCCGCACTCGCGGTGTGTTCGTTCACTAGGAGCACGACCCGACCGTGGAATCGTCGTTGGCCGAGTCCTTCGGTGACCACGAGGATAGATTTTTCAACGAAGGCATATCGGGCGGCTAACCATATGAGAGTTGCCTTGTGGGACGGAATCCGTTCAAATCGGGTCAACTCCTCGCGCCGATAACCGCGCTCGCGACGTTTCCGAGTGAGGCTGTAGCCAACCTCAAGTTTTCCGGGTGTCAAATAGCTCATCAGCCGTAGCCCGCCGATTCCTCCGCCAGTATTGCCGCGTAGGTCCACGATGAGCCGACTGCATCCGTCGAGTGCGGCGATACCGCGGTCGATGTCCTTCGCTACGTCGATTCCGATGGCGCCCGGAAACATCGCGACCCGCAGCAATCCAATTTCATCGCTGAGCCTCTCGGTGGTGACCGGCCGCGGAGCCGTAACCGGGTGTTTCTGGGATTTGGGCATCGGCAATTGAACGTTGACCTTCTGCACTTCGCCGCTGAGCTTTTCAATGAGAAGAGTCGCGGATTCGCCAACCGAGAATGTCAGGTCGTTTGGGGGACGAACTTCCCGCCCGCCGCATTCGAGCAAGAGATCGCCAGGGCGTATTCCGGCCGCGAACGCCGGTCCACCCTGATGAACGTCTTGGAACATCCAGCGCTCATTTGTGTTGACGCCGATGCGCTGGAGAGTGGCGTTGATTGCGTGGCGCGCGGGGATATTGCGCATCCCCGCATGGCGAAAGCCTGTGTGGCTAGTCTTGAGCTCCGCTACTAATCTGTGAACCTCTTTCTCGAAGCCTTCCGCGTCGGTGCTAGCTAGGATCTGATCTCGGCGATCCCGAGCCAAAGCATTCCAATCCACGCCGTTCATTCCGGGGTCGAAGTGCTTCGTCGCTACCAATCGGCAGACCTTGTCGAAAATCTTTGTGCGCTCGTCGAGAGTCAAATTCATTGCTGTTTGATTCCTATCGGGGTTGATGTCTCTCCAACGGCGATGAACGCTGCCCAATAGAACGGGTTCAATTGGTCTCCATATTTAGCCAGTAAATCGAGCTTCGCGTTCCTCAGAGCCGAACTGGTGCTTTCGCCCTGGGCCAATCGTCGATAGAAGCGCTCCATCAGTGCGCTCGCGGAGGTATCATCAGCGCTCCAGAGGCTTGCAACTACTGATTTCGACCCCGCTACGAGAAATGCTTCGACTAAATTGCTGATGCCCTCTTGCCCCTGTAATTTTCCCACTCCTGTATCGCATGCGGACAGTGTCGTTAGTTCTGCATTTAGGCGTAGGCGGATGATCTCCCGCACCTGCAACAACCCGTCATCGCCAGATTTCGGATCGGTCCCCAGGACAAGCGCTGAGCGCTCCGGATATTGCGTGTCGGCAAACCCGTGAACCGCCAAATGCAAGACGCGAAACTGATCGAGCGGCTCTTTCTTGAAGGCGGCCTCGGTCGCGTCCTTGGCGAGAAGGATAACCGCGTTCGGTCCTGCAATTTTACCGATTTCCTCAACCTCTTCGCGCGTCTGCGGAAGATCACTGAGGGCGACGCCTGACAAGTCTGCGATGCCACGTTCGATCCGTCCGCGCACAGAGGTTGGAGTCGGCAATCTTTTGCCTGCGCCGCCCTGGTTCTCATAGGCGACATCTCCAACGGCCAAGAGCGGCTTCGGCGCGGGTTCGTGCCGTTGCCCACGGCGAAGCGTATCCAAAATCGTGCCCGAGGGCACGTAGCTAATAGTGTGCGATTTCAGAAGGTATTGGCCACGGCTATCTTGAAGGGCCTCAAATGGCAGTAAATGCAATATGCCGTCTGGTGCAACGAGAATCCGATCAGCGTTGGAAACTTCGGGAATCGGTTTTAATAACCGTTCGTAGAGTTGTTTCGATGTCTCCGCTCCCGATGCCTTCCCACGGATTTCATCGATATACTGATGCGCCAATTTCTCGATCTCCTTGCGCCCGGTCGGAAGCTCTCTCACAAAAGCGCCTTGGCGCGATATCGAAACGCAGTAGGAGTTCGGGTCATCAAGAACGTATTCAAGGAGCACTTCATCCTGCTTCAGGTCATCCTGCACGATCCTCAAAGGTGCAGGCTGTGCGGGCAGTCGTGTGTTCCCTTCATCTCCCTTTGTCCACGCTAGGCCGAGACGCCGCTCGTACTCAACCAGTTTGTCCAGGAGTTGCTCGCGTTCGGCGGCGTTGCCGCTCTGCATCAATCGAGTTTGGAGTCCAGACACATCGGTCTCCAAGGAAGCGGTCTGTCCTGATTCCGACGCTGGAAATGCCTTTCGATCCTCAAGAGCCCAAGCGAGGGTTCGTCCTCGGACGCGCTCCAAAACGCGGAACGCCTCGGGCACATCTCCGCCACGGGTTACGAGTTCGAAGTGCTCCACGTAGGTCTGACTCTGCGCGGCCACAACCGAACTGTTCCAATATGGCTCATCCACGCTGGTCAACATCCCTTCAATCACGTCTTCTGCCTGATCATAGAGAGCCTTTGCTTCGGCATAGCGACCACGACGTGCCTTTAGATCAGCGAGGATGGTCAAATTGCGAGGCACATAATAACGATCACCAACCTGCTGGCTTGCGGTCACGCCCTGGGTCGCACGGGCCTCCGCTGTGGCCAGATCTCCAGCATCGCGATAGAGTTGCGCGAGTTCGTACATGGCGTCGGCTTCGATTCTGTAAAACTGCACTTTGGTTGCGAATTGGCCAGCATCTTCCAAGTAAGTCAGAGCCTGTTGTCGGTTTCCTGTCTGTGCCGCCAGCCGTCCAAGACGAACAAGCAACTCCGCCTCATGGCCGCGCTTCTCTTGCGACTGCGCTTTGGCAAGGGCACTCTCAAGCAGCGACCTCGCTTCTTCCGTTTTTCTAAGCGAGATCAGGGCCTGCGCTTTCCCCTCATATCCCATGAATGGCAGTCCACAGTCAGGATCAGCCTCCGCTAGCTTGATAGCTCTCTCGAAGAATCTCAGCGCCTCCGCGTGGCGATTGACTTCTTCAAAGCCTCTCCCGAGTAATTCTAGAAAGCGTACCTGGCCGGCAGTGTCGCCATTCGTCATCGTCGACAAGAGAGCGCCGCCAAGAAGTCTGGCCGCTCGTCCTGGGTTCCCTTCTAAGAATGCAATGAGGCCCAATTCACCGGACGCACGCGTAACCCATTGGCTTTCGCCCAGGCTCTTTGCGATGTCCTGCGCTTCTAGCCAGTCGCGTTTTGAGGCTCGGTAGTCAAGTTCAATATCGGTGTAGCCTTTTGCGATCAGGCACCACATGCGCAGCTTGGAGTCGTTTTGCACGATCGGAGTCTGGAGTTGCTCATTCAGAATGCGGGAAAGATCCACAAACGACATTGTTTCGGCTTGCGAGCGGAGGCGTCCCACTTTGGCGTAAAGCTCGTTTCGGCTGTCGCCCTCAGCGGCGAACAGCTTTTCGGCTCTGGCAAAGAGCGGTCCGGCTGCGGGTCCGTTATTTAACCAGTAGAAGTGATTGGCGACGCTAAGTAGCGCTTGCGGATCAGTGGACTGCAGGAGAATTGCGGGATTAATAGGAGAACCGGTCGCATTGGCTGAAACCGCTCGGTGGTGTCGAGTGTAGGCGTAGTAAGAGCAGATTGTCAGAAATACCACGACTGGGGCAACTGCAAAGCCCGCCCATCCTGGGACACGTCTGCCCATTGAGAAACCACGCAAATAAGGAATCTACAAAGTCGTAGCGACGAGGCGGCGTAAAGCGGCGGCGATGCGGATTGGAACCCAAACCCTTCCCAATAGTTTCTCATCAGGTAATAAAAAACAAAAGGCGATTCTGCCCGAAACTGCGCCTCGGGCAAGCGTTCTGGCGAAAGCGACCTCCCGGAGTCAATTGACCAATCGGGAGTAGCGGTCAAACCACGAACGGTTCACACGGTTGGCCGGAATATCGGACAAACGGCGCATTCAGGCCGTGCACACCTAAGAAGGCCATGAAAGCCTTACAATGTCGGGGCAAGCTGAGGGGGTAGTAGCCGCCCGTCGTAGCGCAGCATAGCTCCGGGCGGCTCTTTAAATCTAAAGTGGGGGATTATGAGCAAGAGCGCGCTTCTCGACAAATTGAAGGGTTACACCCGCACGTTCGTAGTTCATTCGAATACCAGTCCCCACGCGGCAGCGGCGGCGATGGGTGCGGCAATGGGGCGCAGTCAGGCGCGCGGTACTTACTTCCACCTCGCAGGAGAGCATATGTCTGGCGTCCAGTCTGAGGCTCGCACAGGTGGCGCTTGCGAATTGGCCCCGAGCAATCTGAAACTGGATTTCAGAGGCGACTGGGCAGAATTCCTTCGTCAAAAGGGAATGGCGATCTGCGGGTTGAAATACGACGAATCGCGCGCACTGGAAGCGAACACGATGCGCTATCTCAATGCGCAAAGAAGAATTCCAATCACCGCACGAAGGGCGATGCATGAATCACGGGAGCTTTCTGTCCCTCAAGAGTATGAAGCGGATTATTTAGCGTTGAAGTCGCTTATAGGGTCGGGTGGGGACTTGAAGCCGTATTTGAGCCGGGACATTCTCAAAAGGAAACGGCCGGACAAAAATGACGGGGCACTCAACGCGTGGGGGATACAACATCTGCACTTTCGGCCTGAAGGAAGCGCACACATTCTGCTTTGCAGGATTACGGACACAGATGTGTTTGTTGTGCAAACGTTGCCGCACGATTATGACGTTTGGGTAGATACATCGCTGCTACAAATTCTCCATGACAATTGGCCGGAGGAAATAGCCGCTGGTAAATTGCATGGCGTTCCGGGTGAAGCAATGCCATCTATTGAGAGGCTTAGCCTGCGCAATCAAAACGCGAATTTTGCCACCACCATGAGAGATGGTACGGTTTATCTGGCACCAGGCGGAGGGCTGACGGCGTCGGGGGATTGTTCGGAGGACAGAACGGACTGCGACAAGATATTTGCCGAGTTAGCGTATTGGCAAGAACTGGTCGGTAGCAACGCGGCCCGCTTCCGCGCGGCTCTCAGTTGGCCCGTATCCAACGAGCTTTCGATAAGAATGACTTTTGAGGATCGGGAATGTTGTTTTTACGAACCGACGACTGGAAGTAGGCTGTCGCTGACCACCCAGGGATAATGCATGAGGCGGATCGAGCGGCGTTTTTGGCGACGCTTTGTGCTCCCGACTCGAAGGCAAGAAACGAACGCGGACAACTCGGCGTGAGCAAGCTCAAAGCAATCGGAAAACCTCGCTGGCGGCGGCGATAGGAGACTGCCATGTGCGCCCTTAAAGTCTCGGAACTAGCAAAAGACCTGCGTAGCCTCGCGGATTCTGTCGAGCACCGACTCTGGGTCGCGTCTCCGTACATTGGTTCGTGGAAAGCTGTGAGAAAAATCCTTGGGTCTGCCTGGCAAAAGGTTGATGTCAGGCTGTTGACAGACAAAGACAGCGGAATCCTCGCGCAAGATACATTCGAGCAGTTCGCGGCTCACCGCCCGGTGCGGTCGCTTGAGGGTCTCCACGCAAAGCTGTACATCGTCGACGATTCGGTGCTGATCACGTCGGCTAACCTGACCGAAACCGCCTTCACAAGACGGCATGAGGTGGGGCTTGTCCTGAAAGGGCAGCGGGCACGGGGACTGGTTGCAGTCTATGGAGGTCTCTGGGATCTCGCCGCCGAAGTAGACGTCAAGGAGTTCTCCTTCACGAAGCCCCGAAGCGGAAACAATGTAGATGAGGCTCATCGCGGCGGAAAGCTTCCGAAGTTGTACGACCTTCCTGCGGCCCCTGTAGCAGCACCGAAAGATGCCGGGGCATTTGCGGACTATCCCCATTTCCTCGAAGTCTACCGTCGTTTCGCGGATGACTATCTTTTCTGCGGTGCGCCGGACCGACCGGCGCAACCGCTTTATCTGGAAACGGACAAACTCCTTAATTTTCTCTTTCATGAGGACGACGATAAACCCTCTCGGGGATACACGGAAAAGCGCCATCGAGACCTGTCAGACAGCAAAAGAATTAACGAGATTCGGAAGTATCGCGTGCGTTATCGGCGTTCCGGTCTAAAAGGCGGCAATCACTCAGCGACGGCAAAGCTGGTTCATCAGTATTTGGCTCTGGCAAAAGTGAAGCAGCTTAACAAGAGCGAAGTAGAAACGGTGGCGAAACACCTCAACTGTTTCGGAAACCGCTTGGCCCTTTCCCGATTTCTCAAAGGAAACGATCTCGATACGATACGAAAGTCTTGGTCTGACCTGATCCACGGTTCAGGCGAGGTCAAGTTCAGAATGAACAATTGCAGCTCTGCTTTATTCGGATTTGGCAAGTCGGCAATTCAGGAAACGCTCGGCTACTACGATCCCGCCAAGTATCCGCTCCGGAATGCGAATACAAATGCCGGCCTGCGATTCCTCGGTTATAACGTGAAGTGAAGAATAAGCTTCCGCTTTCAATTGCAAAGCGGGCCCGCGGTAGGTCTTTAGGTCTCTGTAGTCTTCCGATATTTCGCGTATGCCCACCTCAGACCGTCAGCATGGTCGGGCGACATGCGTGACTTAACGTCTTCCAGCCAACAAAACAAATCGGCTGTCCTTGAAACGCTAAAAACCTTGCATCCAAAGGTCTGTTCGGCGTTCACATGCTTATCGTTCAACAGGTCCGCCATAAACCGGTCAGTAAAGAAGGCGTCGCAGTAAGGCACGTAGGTAGCGGCGTGCTGAACGTCGAACAGAAAGCCCGACAACTTCTCCCGCGCCTTTTCTGGATTGGGGTACGCCCCTTCACGAACGCGCTTCTTAAACGTACTGAACAGTCGCGCGGATAGCTGTTGAGAGGGTACTTTGGCAAAGTGCTTGGACCGGAAAAACGCGGGTATGATCCGCGCTGCGTCTCCTTCTATTTTCTTGACGGAAAGAACGTAGACCATATCCTCCACAACAGAGGCGCTGATCGGTGAATCGACAAGTGCCGAAAAATCTCCAGCCCAGAGGCGCCCCGTTTTCTTTGCGTACTGTTCCATCAAGATGCGACCAGCATCTCTCAGTTCAAGCTCCATGTCTTGTTCGAAGGTGTTCTTGCTCGCCGCCCAATTGCTCAGAGTATTCACGAGTTCGTCGATGGCCTGTTCCTTGAATTGACGTTTACGATCGACGCCGGAGGCCGCGCGAAATACGCTGACGGAGTAATCGCCGTCCCAATCATGAACGCTCGACGGCAACGCATCGCGTTCCTCTTTGATGTACGTCGTCAACTCGTTGGCAAGATAGGCCTGGAAAGCCTTCAGAATTTGCGTTTCTTCAACGCGATAGTAAGCCTCGAAGTGGTGTCCGCGGGCAACCCTTTGGATAAATTGCACGAGATCGTCGCGCTGCGTATAAAAGTCGGCCTCCGCTTCGTGCGTGGAGGAGTAGGGGACAGCGAGTAGCTGTAAATCGAGCAATTCCGTTATCCGCTCCATGGCTATGTTCCATTGAGGATCGTTGCCCCGGTAGACCGAAGAAAAAAAGTTGTGATCGAGATAAAGGATGCTCTTGCGCGTTTGTATACCGAGCATCTCCTTCGTTACACGCACAGATCGAGGCTGGGAAGGCGGAAATGGGGACACTGCCATGTTCTCCAAACTGCTCCTGCTACATCATTTTTAGAATAGCAAAGTGGGCGTAAACTTATGCGGTCAAAAGGGAGGATGCCGATGCCGCCACGACCTTTACCACAGGTTCAGTCACTGCAAGATGCCGTCAATGAGGTGATTATCCAACCGCAAGGAAAACCAGCTACACGATTCATATCTATGACACAGAGTGGCACAGCGCCAAATCTTGTGCAGGTCTGCACCAATCTAATCATGAGTTCCCAAGCCGTTGCTTATGTGGAAAATGAAATTGCGGGCGGCGTGCCATTCCTGTTAACGATAGAGGATTTCGTACGCTACCAAGGC
>Ga0326728_10004550_pt1 | contig 40758 bp, 44 predicted proteins | sample MB3enrmetagenome_FD_207602 | JGI IMG/M metagenome (GOLD analysis project Ga0326728, IMG submission 207602) | Lab enriched peat soil microbial communities from McLean, Ithaca, NY, United States - MB31MN | ecosystem: Environmental > Terrestrial > Soil > Wetlands > Peat | place: USA: New York... | reverse complement strand
GAGAACAGCGATATCCATTCCGCTGACTCTGCGCAGCAGCTTGAATTGGAGCGGCGCGCCGCCCGCGAGCGCACGGTGGCTCATCTCCGGTTGCTATGGGAGAGTCGTCGCTTCGTGGCGCGCGTCGTCGGCGTCGGAGCGGTGTTTTCGGTCGTCGTAGCGCTTGTCATACCCTGCAGTTATCAGTCAGTTGCCCGCCTGATGCCGCCGGACAATCAACCTGGCTCGGGCATAGCCATCGCAGCTGCCGCACTGTCAAGTCAGTCGAGCGGGCTGGGGGGAATGGCTGGTGACTTACTGGGTCTGAAAAGCACCAGCGATCTGTTTGTCGGAGTGTTGACCAGCCGCACGGTGGCGGACAGCCTGATCCACGAGTTTAACCTGCAGAAGCTTTATCACGCCCGCCGGATGGAGGACGCCCGGAGAGCCCTGGCATCCCATACGGACACCGTCGTCGATCGCAAGAACCAGATCATCACGATAACGGTGACTGACAAAGACCCGCGTCGCGCGGCAGCCATGGGTCAAGCCTACGTTGAGGAGCTTAACCACCTTGTGGCGGAGGTAAGCACATCCTCGGCTCGCCGCGAGCGCATTTTCCTTGAAGGACGCTTGCAGGCCGTCAATCAGGATCTCGAGGCCGCCGAGAAAGATTTCAGCCAGTTTGCTAGCAAGAACGCGGCGATCGATATTAAGGAGCAAAGCAAGGCCATGCTTGACGCTGCCGCGGCCCTGCAGGGGCAGTACATTGCGGCCCGTTCGGAACTCGAAGGACTTCGGCAGATCTACACCAACAGCAACGTTCGCGTCCGAGCTGCGGAGGCTAAAGTCGCTGAACTCGACGCTCAACTCAACAAGCTTGGCGGCAAAGGCGAAAGCACCTCGCTCGAGCAGGCTACGCTGGTCGATCCACTTTACCCCTCCATCAGGAAACTACCGCTGCTTGGCGTTACTTACGCAGATCTTTACCGCAGGACCAAGGTCCAGGAAGCTGTTTATGAGACGCTGACTCAGGAATACGAGCTCGCCAAGGTACAGGAAGCAAAAGAGATACCAACGGTGAAGGTGCTCGACCCGCCGAACATTCCCGACAAAAAGTCGTTCCCTCCGCGCACTCTCATTGTTCTGCTGGGAACAGCCTTGGCCTTTTCATTCGGAGTCACCTGGGTTTTTGGCAGCGCGCTGTGGGAGGCAACCGAGCCGGCTGATCCCAGAAAGCGCCTCGCCCTCGAGATCTTCGTTACGGCAAAAGCCGCGGTCCCCTGGCCCGTGCGCGGCTGGTCGAAAGGGAAGCAGTGACCAGTCTTCGCTGAGAACTGAAGACTGACGACTGAGAACTGTTGTTGCAGCAGTGGCCAGTCGTCAGCAGTCAGGTATCAGTGACCTGAGAACTGACGAGTGAAAACTGAGTTCGCGATGCTGGCGGTCTGTGGCTGGTAATCGGCGGCCACTCGACTGAATGTTGAGAACTGGCGACTGAAATCTGTTTTATCCCCGGTTAGGTGACAAGGGACCCTGTAAGTCACAGGGCGGAGCTATGTGCCAGTGCATACTGCGCGGAGCAGTGAAAGGCCGTCCTCAGTTGTCGATATTCAGCAGGCCCCGCTGACGATCGCAATCTGAGGGCTTGCGACCGCGCGGCTCGAGGAGGAACAGTACCCAGTGAAGAAAGTGCTCTGTGTTTTTGGGACTCGCCCTGAGGCCATTAAGATGGCGCCTGTGGTGCGCGAACTGAAGAAGCATCCGGAGGCTATTTCCGCAAAGGTTTGCGTAACCGCGCAGCACCGAGAAATGCTTGACCAGGCTCTAGACCTCTTCGAAATCAATCCCGAATACGACTTGGAAATAATGAAACAAGGTCAGTGCCTTTCTTACGTGACGGGAAAGGTTCTGGTTGAGGTCGAAAACGTTCTGGCCGCTGAAAATCCGGACTGGGTTCTGGTGCAGGGTGACACCACAACCACAATGGCTTCAAGTCTCGCTGCCTACTACCGTCGGGTGAAGATCGGGCACGTCGAAGCAGGGCTGCGCACCGGAAACAAATTCCACCCCTTCCCGGAAGAGATCAACCGCAGGATTGGAGACGTCATGGCGGATCTCTGCTTCGCGCCCACCGAGGCGGCTCGCGAAAACCTGCGACGCGAAGGGGTTCCGGACGGGGCGATCCGAGTTACGGGTAACACGGTGATCGACGCGCTGATCTGGGTGAGAGATCGAATGCGAGCCAGCCAGCCCGCTCTTCCGGAACGGTTGGTCGAAGCTCAGGCTGAGGGGCGCAGCATTCTCGTCACGGGACACCGCAGAGAAAACTTCGGACCGGGCTTCGAGCACATTTGTCTCGCCATCCGTGACATTGTCGAGCGGTTTCCCGATATCCGGGTTGTTTATCCCGTGCACCTCAATCCCAACGTTCAAGCCCCTGTCCGGAGGATACTCGGAGGGCTGAAGAGAGTTTACCTCCTAGACCCGCTTCCCTACGGGGCGTTTGTTTTGGCAATGGATCGCTGCTGTCTGGTTCTCACGGATTCCGGGGGAGTCCAGGAGGAAGCGCCCTCTTTGGGCAAGCCGGTATTGGTGATGCGCGAGACGACAGAACGGCCGGAAGGGATTGAAGCTGGGAATGTCTGCCTGGTAGGCACGGAGAGAGAAAGAATTGTGAGCGAGACGGCCGAGTTACTGAACAACCCTGCCCGGTACCGTGCCATGGCGGCGGCTCACAACCCTTACGGCGACGGTCATGCCGCCCAGCGGATTGTCGAGGCGCTGCTGGCGTGATTTCCACCATCCAATCGCTCGTCGCGAAGGTTGAAGCAGCCACTTTGCCCGCGGGGTCCGTCAGAACCCGCTTTGTCAAAGGGATGTTCTGGATGCTGGTTGGTACCGTTCTCTCCCAAGGTCTGCAATTGCTGGCCACGATTTTCGTGGCCCGCTGGCTGGGCAAATCCGAGTACGGTGAATTGGGCGTCGTCAGGAGCACGATCGGCATGTTTGGCGTCTTCGTGGGGCTGGGGCTGGGCTTGACGGCGACCAAGTACGTCTCGGAGTTCAGGATCGTAGACCCAATCCGCGCAGGAAGAGTCGCAGCCCTCACCCTGACGGTTGCACTGGTTTCAGGTTTTGTGGTGACTCTGGTGCTTGTGGCGCTCGCGCCGTGGATGGCCGTTCACACGCTGGCCTCGGCCCATGTGGCGGTGCCACTGGCCATCGCCTCCGGCCTCCTGTTTTTCGGAGAATTGAACGGGGTTCAGATCGGAATTTTATCCGGCCTCGAAGCCTTCCGGGCTATTGCGCGCGTCACTCTGTGGGCGGGCGTGTGCTCGTTCCCGATCATCATCAGCTTCACCTGGCTATGGGGGATCAATGGGGCCGTGGCCGGCCTGGTCGCATCCCTCGCGCTCAACTGTCTGTTGAACAACCTCGCCGTGCGCAGGGAGTCCGCGGGGGTGGGAATTCGGATGTCGTACCAGGGCTCCTGGAAGGAGAAGGCGGTGCTCTGGAAGTTCAGCGCGCCTGCCTTTCTGAGCAATGCGATGGTGGCTCCGACGGCGTGGATCTGCAACGCCATGCTCGTCAATCACCCCGGTGGGTACGCCGAGATGGGATTGTTCAGCGCTGCAGACCAGTGGCGGAACGTGTTGCTGTTCTTGCCTGGGATCATGTCCAGGGTGATGCTTCCGATCCTAAGCAACCATTCGAATGAACCCGTCGACGGGACGAGCCGTTTTTCCAAGATGCTCGAAGCTGGATTCTCCGCAGCGGTCGTTGTCGTCTTCCCGTTGGTTACAGTCTTGGCTTTTGGAAGCGGACTAATCACCAAGGCGTATGGTAAGGACTTCGTCGGCATGGGGCATCCGCTGGTCGGACTACTGTGCGCGGGCGGAATCCTGGCGCTCGCCACGCCTAGTGGACTCGCCCTCCAGGCCAAGGGTGCTATGTGGCTGGGCTTCGCCATCAACCTTCTTTGGGCCGTGCTGCTGCTGGGCTTTTTTCACCTTCTTAGGGGACACGGAGCGCTGGGACTGGCGGCGGCTTATGCGTTGGCGTACTTCTGCTTCACCATGGTGGCTTTGTGGTACGTCTGCCGGGCAGGATACTACCCATGGCGGCTGGGAGCTCGGACCTATCTGGCTTGTATCGTGTTGTTGCTCTTTGCTGCTCCGCCTCTCTTGATATCACCCGGAGCGAGCCTACGATTGAGCCCGCTAGCGGGTATTTTGTCTTTGGGCACCCTGTCGATGCTTATTCCCAGCCGAGTCTTTGCGCTGCTGAGGCACCAAGCCGCCGTGCTTCTTCAGCCGGCCGGGCTTCGGCTGGGTCGGGAAGCTCAACCCTCCGTAGAGTGAACTCCACCTCGCTGGGTGGCATGAGGAGCGAGGATGCAGGTTATCGCAACGAGCGATGAGATGATGAAGGCTGATCCGGTTTCCAGCTTTCGCCGCGATCGCGCAAGCCCTTTTGAGATCAACGGGCTGGTGAGTGCCCGACGGGTGTACAACAGCCAGTGGCGGAACGCATACGGTCAGTTGGAAGCATTCTCGAAGGAATTCCTGGCGCTGTTTCCGCACTGGGGAAGGGGCTACCCATGGCCGCCGGATCCCCTGCGCTGTTGGTTCCGCCCCTTCGAGTACCCCTATGTTTTGCACAATCTTCCTACGCTGGAGGACGGTCGTAGCCGGGTGGTCGCAGACATCGGGTCCGCAGTTACATTCTTTCCCCTCCTATTGTCCCAGCAGGGCTACCTGCTGAAGTGCGTGGACTCTGACCCACGGATGAAGGAGTTCTGGCGGAGGTTGAAGGCATGCATTCCCGGAAAGTGGGCTGAGTGTGCTTCCCGAATTGAATACGGCATCTCTGGAGAATTTGTCCTCCCCTTCGGCACAGAAGAGGTCGATGCGGTAACCTGCATCTCAGTCTTGGAGCACGTCTCGGATCCGCCGAGGTTGATGAGGGAAATCCTTCGCATTCTAAAGCCCGGAGGGGTACTTATCCTGACCATGGACATCTCCTTGGAGTCCAATCAAGGGATTTCTGCCGAGTACCTCAACGAGATATGCAACTTGCTGGAGGCGGACTGTGCGCCGGCTCATCCTATCGAGCTGGTTCATCCCCAGGAATTATTGGTCTTTCCCGGCTCACCCCGGGGTCTCGTGCCCGCGCCGTGGGATCCCCCGCGAAGCCTCAGCGATCGTGTCGTCGGGAGGCTTGAATGGCGATACGAGTGCCTTCGCAAGGGTCGCCCCTCGCCGCGGAGCTTGTGCCTTTTTGTTGGAACCTATCTTAAGGGGGGAGCCCTCGTCCGATAACCATGGACATCGTCTACATTGCCGCTGGCACTTGGGAAGCCATCCTGCAACGCACGCAGGCAATCGCCATCGAACTGGCGCGCGAAGATCGCGTCCTTTACGTGAACTCCACCCTGCATTCTGTACTGGGTACTGCACGGCGCATCTTGACGGGCAAGAGTCCGGCAAGGCCGGGTATCCGCGAGGTCCAGAAGAACCTCATGGTGCTCGACCTCCCGCCCGGGCCGCTGCCCGGCGGGTGCAACGTACACGCTCTCAATCGTGGCGAGTTGTGGTGCGCTTCGCTGCGACTACGGCGCTGGGTTGAGAAGCTGGGCTTTCGGGACTACATCCTGTGGATCGCAACCCCGTGGGCGGCGCACCTGGCCGGCTACCTCGATCCCATGCTGGTTTGCTACGACTGCATGGATAACGTGCCGGCTTTTTTCCCTCCCGGCCGGCAGAGAGCGCTGGTGCGGGACCTCGAGCAATGGCTGATCGCGCACGCTGACGTGGTGTTCGCCAGCGCGAAAGAGCTCTACGACGCGTGCCGGACACTCAACCCTGAGGTTCACATTGTAGGCAACGGTGTTTGGACCGCCGAGTACGCCCACGCTCAACCGGCCCCGGCTCTGGAATGCCTGCCGCGCCCGGTACTCGGGTATATTGGCTGGATCGGTTCCTGGGTCGACCAGGCGGTCATTGCGCTATTGGCCGAGCGCTTTACGACGGGTTCGCTGGTCGTGGTTGGGCCGGTACACGCGGATATCTCGCAACTCCGTGGCTACCCCAACGTCCACTTCGTCGGCCGCAAGCCGCACGCTGAGATCCCCGCATACATTCAGGGATTCGACGTTTGCCTGATCCCGTTTGTCATCGATGAGCTTGCCACGGCCGTGGATCCTGTAAAGTTCTACGAGTACTGTGCGGCAGGAAAACCGGTTGTGGCCTCGGCTTTGCCAGAGCTGGAGCGTTATCGCGACCTGTGTTACCTCGCCGAATCCCCTACCGCCTTCGTGAGCCGAGTGGAAGAGGCTTTGGCGGAGACGAAGGATTCTAAGCTCAGCAAATCCCTTCCGCAGCGTCGCCGCGCACTGGCCAGCGAGAAGTCGTGGGGGGCGCACGCCGCCCGCATTCGCGAGGTTCTAGCTCATCATTGCAACAGGAAGGACCCGGCTGTGGCCAGCGCCCTGCCGCAAACGGTGGTGTGCGAATGACGACATCCGCCACCCCGTTAACCGGGGGAAGCAGGATACAGCCCGCAGCGTTCTGGATATCCATAGCACTGACCTACGGCCTGTCGTCCCTCGCCCTTTCCGCCCTGCTGGGCAGCATGTCGGCAGCAGTGATCATGCTGGGCGTCGTTGCGCTCGCAGGTGGATTTTACACTGTCTGGAGATGGCCCACAGCCGGCGTAGGGATAGTACTGGCCATCATGCCGCTCCACTTCCTGGCTGTGGAGCTTGGCCAATTCTATGGAGTGCCCCAAATAACGGCACTTTCCGGCGCTACTAAGGAAATCCCGCTATTGCTGCTCACATTCGTCCTGTGGCGAAGAAATGGGATCAAATTTGGAGCTCCAGATTACTTCATATTGGCCTGCTTCACGCTCGCCGCGCTCAGGACAGCATTCGGTGGCACCGTGGCCGGACTGCGCGATGATTTTGCGTTCCTTATCCCGTATTTTCTCGGAAGGGTCACCGTACTGGCTGGTCGACAGGAGCGGCTGTGGGCAAGACGGGCCGTTTGGGTTGCCGCTGCGCTGTCCATCGCCGGCGTCGCTGAAACATTAGTGATCGGCCCCCTACCGAGGGAACTGCTTTACGCGGCCGTAAATGTTAATCGCGTGGCCACTTCACCCGACCGCCTACTCCCTAGTTCTTTTTATGCTTCCAACTTCGAGGGAATAAGAGCAGCATCCACAATGGTTGGACCTCCCAGCTTTGCGGCCCTGTGTATGATCGCGCTCATCATTTGGTGGGTGTATCTCCGAAACCCTCTCCCTGCGGCGTTGATGGCTGCGGGCTTGATTTGCGCTCTCACTCGCTCGGCGTGGATTGGCACGGGTTTGGCCATCCTGGTGCTAGCGCCCAAACTGGGCCAGAAGAGACGTTTGGCGGGGTACGCCCTACTGGTCGTTGCCTTATTTGCTGTAGCAATTCCGATCTTAGATATTCACGACTATGTCTCAACTAGTCGCTCGGGACAGGAGGCGTCCGAACAGTTCCACCGCGAAAACGTGGCTGGCGGTCTCACACACATCATAGCTCATCCACTCGGTTCCGGAGCCGGAAATGTTGGCCCGGCTGCGGGGGAGCAAAATGCCAACGTAGTCGTTACTGAGAATACTTATCTCGGCTTCGCAGCCGAATATGGGATGCCTGTTGCCCTATGCTTTCTCGGCTTCCTCCTAAGCGCGCTGCGACATGCATGGCAGAGAGAGGACCAGCTAGGTTATCTGGCGGTTGGGATATTGATTGGATTTAGCGCAGTGATGTCCGTTCTGCTCATTCACGAAGATCTCCGTTTGGCGTGCTGGGTCTGGTTTCCCGTTGGGCTATCGCTTCGCCGGGTTCCGGTAGTGCGCCCGAGCGTCGGGATTCTACCCGCGGAAGGACCGATGGCCCTCTCTCGCAGAGCGTGCTCCGCTCAGGCCACCTCGGTCGAAATCGGATGACCCTTCGCTGGGAACATGGCTCTGCGTGCAGAGTAGTGTCTCCAGGCTCACGGCCTCGCCGGTCGAGACTTTTCGGTCCTCCGATTGATACAGAATTGAGGATGGTATGCAGGTAAGCCCGTCCGTCGCAAGCGTAACAGTAGCCTACAACGCGGAGGAACGTTTACCCCGTCACTTCGAATCGCTTTTGGGGCAAACCCGTCCATTACAGGAAATCATTGTCGTCGACAATGCTTCCACCGATCGTACCGCGAGCTTGCTCGCCGAGCGGTTTCCACATATCACCGTCCTTAGGATGTCCGAAAATCTTGGTATGGCAGGCGGCTGGGCGGCGGGTCTCTCCTATGCAGCTCTCGAAAAGGGCCACGACTGGGTCTGGAGCTTTGATAATGACAGCGTGCCGCAAGAAGACACATTAAAAACTCTGTTGGAGGGGAAGCGCTCGTTGAACGAGATGCAAGCCGAAGTGGGTATTCTAGCGCCCCTGCCCATTCACCGGAAGACTGGCATGTGTTATCCACCCTACCTATGGCGGGATGGTTTTGTAAAGGCGTCGAGCGAAGTACTTCAGCAAAGGGTTTGGTTCGCCGATTTCGTTATCACCTCTGGTTGCATGGTACGTCGAGATGTCGTGGAGAAAATCGGCCTTCCCCGCGGGGATTTCTTCATGGATTTTGTCGATATCGAATATTGCCTTCGTGCTAGATCCCACGGGTACAAGATTGCCTTTGTCAACAATGCCCAATTAGGTCACGAGATTGGGAATTCCCGGATGGTACGGCTGGGAAGGTTCTCTCGAATGTGGATAAACGAACCTCCGTGGCGTAACTACTATTACGCTCGGAATCTAACTTATATCGGTTGGTGGATATATCCCGAATTCAAAATCAAGAAATTCGTATTGAAGTACCTGATGAAAGTAGCGGGAGGAACTCTGCTCTTCAGTTCTCGAAAGCTGGCGTGCTTGATGAAGATGGCGCAGGGCTTACTTGACGGTTACCGCGGAAGATTAGGCCCTCGGTTTCGCCCAGATTGAAACAGTGCTTCCTTGGATTGTCGCGGAACAAAGGAATCTCTTTTGGGGATTCCCGCTTCAATTGGGCTCAGCGGAGTCGCAAAGGGGCTCTCCACGCGTGACGGACTTTTGATCGGGAGTTGGATGTCGGATTTCACTTACAGAAGCTTGGAACAGATTATTGGCAGACTGAAAGGCCGTACATTCACGCTTGACCGCAGCGTGCCGCTACGGCTTATGGTTGGGATTCTGGTACGGCGCGGAAGTTGGCTCGTGCGCGGTCTGCTCAAGACCTTGTTTTTGCAAGGGCGTCCCCGTCTGGTCTTCATGGCCCCAGGGGTAAACTTACGCAATGCGGCGATGGTGCGCTTCGGTAGGGGCGTGACGGTGGAGCGCGGTGTGATCATTGATGGCCTCTCGACGCACGGTGTCGAGCTGGGAGATAACGTTATGCTCGGAGCGTATACCACCGTGCAGGGCGGTGCGCTGTCGCATCTCCCCAGGGGGATACGATTTGGCAAGAACTCCGCTTGTGGTGCATATTCCCACATTGGTGGAGGGGAAATGATCACGATCGGTGAAAACGTCATTATGGGCCAGCACGTTTCATTTCACGCCGAGAACCACAATTTCGACCAGGTCGATGTCCCGATTCGTGAACAAGGAGTAAGCCGCAAAGGAATCGTTATCGAAGACGATTGCTGGGTGGGAGGTAATGCCTTGTTTCTGGATGGGAGCCATGTGGGTCGAGGGTGCGTGGTTGCTGCCGGGGCGGTGGTGCGGGGTGAAGTCCCACCGTACTCAGTCGTCGGTGGCGTACCCGCGCGCGTACTTCGCTCCCGCTTGCCGCAAGAGAGTTCGGCCGAGTCCCTCTCTCGACATGTGGTATGAATTCGGAACTTCCTCCTATCGTTTCCCAAACCGATATTGGACACGACCAAAGGATGAGGCAGTGAGCTTGTCGGTCGCCACCGTAACCGTGGCACACAACGAACGGAACGTTTTGGGGCGACAGATGGAAGCGCTCCTTCGCCAAAGCCGACCACCGGATGAAATCGTCATCGTGGACAATTCCTCAACGGACGGGACTTTGGCGTTTCTTGCTGACCGCTACCCGCAGGTCACCGTCCTGAGGATGTCGGAGAACCTTGGCGCCGCCGGGGCGTTGGCCAAGGGCTTGGCTTATGCGGCCCTGGAAAAGCGATACGACTGGATTCTGACGCTCGACGCGGACAGCACGCCGGGCGATGAGGTCATTGAGACGTTGCTGCGCGGCGCTCGGTCACTAGCACATTGCAATGGCAACCTGGGCATGGTGGCCGCCCTGCCTTTTCACCGGGAGACGGGCGCCTGCTATCCGCCCTTACTTTGGCGCGAGCGTTTCGTAAAACCTTCCGCCGAACAACTCCAGCAGCCTGCTTGGTTCGCGGACCTGGTTTATTCGTCGGGATGCATGGTACGCCGTGAGGTGATCGAGAAGATTGGGCTGCCACGCGCCGACTTCTTCATGGATTTTTTCGATTTCGAGTTTTGCCTGCGGGCGCGCTCCCATGATTACAAGATCGCAGTCATCACCGGGGCGCCATTGGCCCACGAGGTTGGTAAGGCACGGCGGGTGCGTTTGGCGGGCTGGTCCCATCTCTGGCAGAGCTACGCTCCGTGGCGAGAGTATTACTTTAGCCGCAACATCACTTACGCGGTTTGGTGGCTTTACCCCAGCCGGCGAAGCAAACGGTTCGTCGCACGCCACTTGGCTCGGCACGCTGCTGGCGTGGCGCTATTCAGTTCACAGAAACTGGCCTGCCTGCGGAGGATGGTCCAGGGGTTCTGGGACGGCCGCCGGGCCCGCTTGGGCGTGCGTTTCCTTCCCTAGGGCGAGGTAGCGCCCGCCCAACTTCAGCACCAAGGTCGCGATTTACACGACCTCTCGAACTTACATTCTTCCCTAAACACTTCGATTCTACGAAAGGCTGACCCGACATTCCTATGGACCTAACCCACCAGGACGATCCGTCCTCCAAAAGCACGCCACGGCATCTCAGGATCGCGATGCTGGGTTGCCGCGGTATCCCGAGCACCTATAGCGGTTATGAAACGTTTTTCGGGGAGCTTGCGCCGCGGCTGGCAGCGCGCGGGCACCAGGTGACCGTTTACTGCCGACGCGGCATATTTGAAGAGCGCCCCAGTTCCTACCGAGGGGTCCGGCTGATTTATCTGCCAAACATCGAATCCAAGGTCCTGAGCACGCCCACGCACACACTCCTGTGCATGCTGGACATGCTTTTTCGCAAAGTGGATGTGGCGCTCGTGGTTAACATCGTCAATGCGTTCCAATGCGTGATCCCACGATTATTTGGGAAGCAGGTTGCGATCAACGTGGATGGCCTGGACTGGAAGCGCGGGAAGTGGGGGAGCATTGGAAGGAAGTACTTTTACTCGAACGCCAAGTGGGTAGGCAAGATCTGCCCCCGGGGCGTAGTGGCGGATGCATACGAGATGCGGCGGATTTACCTGGAAGAGTTCGCTACACCGTCGGTGTGCATCGCCTATGGGGCGAACATCGAGAGTTCCACGAATCCTGAAGTGCTTCGCGATTACGGCTTGGAGCCGTTTCAGTATTACCTCATTGCTAGTCGCCTGGTGCCGGAAAACAATGCCGACTTGATTGTGCAGGCCTTTGAGCGCCTGCGAACGGACCGGCAATTGGCGATTGCGGGTGCCGCCAACTATCGAAGCGAATTCGTAGAGCGTCTGAAACGGACGAAGGACCCCCGTGTGCGTTTCCTGGGACACGTCGATAGTGTCGAACGCGTTAAGGAGTTGCATTGCAATGCTTATGCCTACATCCACGGGCACAGCATGGGGGGCACAAATCCAGCACTGCTGAAAGCCCTGGGATATGGAAACTGTGTCCTGGCACTGCGCACTCCCTTCAATTCCGAGGTGTTGAAGGATTATGGGATGTTTTTCGAGCGGGACGCAGGAGACTTGGCGCGGAGGCTGCAGGAGCTCGAGAGTAACCCGCAGATCGTTGCGGAGTGCAGGCGGAGGGCGCCGGAGCGAATACGCGAGGCGTACACCTGGGAGAAGATTACTGAGCAATATGAAGAGTTGTTCCTGCAGTTGATGGACGGGACAGACCCGAGCCGAATGCACTCCAGCGTGAGGAACGCGGCGGTTGAGGAGTGCAGCAGAGCAACTGTGGCCGCAGATGCTTCGGCCGCTTAACCTACCTTTCTCCCCTATTTCTGTGCGACCAAAGAATCCCTAAATCAAGGAGGCTGCATATGGGCGCTTCGCATCGGCGGCTGTTATTAAATGTCTGGAAGATAATCGATCTATTAATAGTGTCAGAAGTATTTGTGTTGGCGATAGCGCCGGTTTTGGACGGTGGTGGAAAGGTCTCTCTCGCTGAGTTTCTTGCCATGCGCATCAAGGTCGAGAACTTCCTTGTCTTCTTCGGCTTGCTGGGAGTATGGCACGTTGTTCTTGTTTCATTCGGGGTCTATGGGTCGCAGAGAATGGTATCCCGGCGGGAGGAGTTGGCGCGGGTTTTTGTCGCCATATCTGCGGCAACGCTTTCTTTGGGGCTGCTGTCGGTCCTCCTCAGAATTCAAATGGTGACCCCCATTTACCTGCTGGTGTTTTGGCTTCTCACGCTGGCCGCGATAGTGGCCAGCCGGTTGGTGCTGCGATTCGTCCTGGAAAGTTTTCGCCGCCGGGGTCGGAACATTCGTCATGTCCTGATTGTGGGAACGAACTCGCGAGCCGTAGAATTTGCGCAGAAACTTGAATCTAGAGCCGAATCGGGCTACAGGGTCATCGGGTTTGTTGACGACCCCTGGGACGGTCTTGCGGAGTTCCAAAAGAAACCGTACCGCCTGGTTGGCGACACCGAACACCTCGCGTCCCTCCTCCGAAATACGGTGGTTGACGACGTAGTGATCGGACTGCCCCTCCGTTCCTATTCCTATTACGAGAAGGCTTCGGAGGTCGCGGCCCTGTGCGAATTGCAGGGCATCGTGGTAACGTTCCTTCCCGGTCTATTCAACCTGAGGCGGGCCCGTCCGCGGACCGAGGAATTCGGGGACAACGCGATGATCACGCTCTCCACGGCTTACGTGGACGGGTGGCCAATGATTCTCAAGCGTGTCCTGGATGTCACCCTTTCCGGGCTCCTGCTCCTCGCGCTGGCCCCCCTGTTCCTCGTGGTCGCCGTCCTGATCAAGCTCACCTCCGAAGGATCTGTCTTCTTCACGCAGGAACGTTTGGGACTGAACAAGCGCCGGTTTCGAATCTACAAATTCCGGACTATGGTTGCGGATGCGGAACGGCGACAAGCGGCACTCGAGCACCTGAACGAGCAGGAGGGACCGGTTTTCAAAATCAAGGCTGATCCGCGCATCACGCCCATTGGCAGGATGCTGAGGAATACCAGCATCGATGAGCTTCCCCAGTTGGTCAACGTTTTCAAGGGAGAGATGAGCCTGGTGGGACCGCGTCCACTGCCCGTCAGAGACTATGAAGGGTTTGATCAGGACTGGCACCGGCGCCGGTTCAGCGTTCGTCCCGGGATAACGTGCCTGTGGCAAATATCCGGGAGGAACTCCATCGGGTTCGATAAATGGATGGAGTTGGACGTGCGCTATATCGACCACTGGTCGCTGTGGCTGGATTTCCGAATCCTCGCCGGAACAGTGGTTGCAGTGTTGAAGGGTACTGGCGCAGCTTGAACAATCTGTGTGTACATGGCCGAATAGGCTGATTTTTGGCTGGGGAGGAAACATGTCTGTGAAGGTCGAATCAAGTCACCTGAATGGGGTGTTTGTGGTGGTCCCTGATGTATTTCGGGACGAGCGTGGCTTTTTCCTGGAGGCTTTCCGGGCGGACCGCTTTGCGGAGCTAGGGCTACCCACGACGTTCGTGCAGGAAAACCACTCCTACTCGCGAAAAGGGGTCGTGCGCGGGCTTCACTTCCAGTGGGAGCCGCCCATGGGGAAGCTGATGCGGGTGACACGAGGGACGGCATTTCTTGTAGCCATTGATCTGCGGCTGGGATCACCGACGCTGGGGAAATGGGTCGGTATCGAGGCGTCAGCAGAGAATAGAAGGCAAGTGTGGGCACCGGCCAGCTTTGCGCGGGGATTCCTCGCACTCTCGGATGACGTGGAGGTGCAGTACCTGTGCACAGGCGTCTACAGCTCGAAGGCGGAATCCGGGATCCGATGTGACGACCCGGAAATAGGAATCGAATGGCCGGTGAAGCCGACGCTGATTTCAGAAAAGGACCGCAAGGCGCAAACCCTCAAGGAATGGTTGCAGTCGCCGCAGGCAAGGCATTTCACCTACGGCGAGACGGCTATTAAAGCGCCTGCTGGAGCGTGAGCGATTCTCGAAGCTCGTTTTCCCTCAACAAAACGCCAAGTAAATCGTTGAACTTACTCAGGGCCTACTGCAAGGGACTGAGAGGGGGCAAAAGTGGGAAGAATTGTGGTTATCGGAGGCGATGGCCAGCTTGGAAGCGACCTCGCCCAGAACGGAAAAGAACTGAATCTCGACATCGTCAACCTGCTGCAGACGGCAATCGAAATTACCGATCCAGCGTCTATCGAGGAGGCTCTCTCGGCCCTGGAGCCGGAGGTCGTGTTGAACACTGCGGCTTGCCACGGAGGGGACCAGCGTGCTCCCGCCCAGCAGGAAGATTTCTTCCGCGTGAACGCGCTCGGCGCCTGGAACCTGGCGCGCTTCTGCCGGCGTCGCGATGTGCTTTTGGTGCACTACAGCACCGATTACGTTTTCGGCCGCGAGCAAACGCGCCGGCGCCCCTATGTCGAAGACGATTCCGCCTGTCCTGTGAACATCTATGGCGCGTCGAAGCTGGCGGGAGAGGATCTAATCCGGTCCTTCTGCCCCAAGCACTACGTGATCCGAGTCGCCAGCCTGTACGGCAGCGCGGGCTGCCGGGCAAAAGGGAATTCCAACTTCGTCAAGATGGTGCTCCAGAAGGCCCGCAGAGGCGAGAGCCTGAGGGTCGTGAACGATCAACACATGAGCCCCACCTGGACGGGCGCCGTCGCTAGGAAGACTTGCGAGCTCATCCACTCTGGAGCCGCTTTCGGTTTGTATCACATGGCCGGCAGCGGCTACTGCACTTGGTACGAGTTTACGCGTGAGATTTTGCGCATTGCGGGGCTGAGCGTTGACGTCGAGCCGACGGCCACACCCGAGGAAGGACCGGACGAGCTTTTCCTTCGTCCGCGTTGGACTGCTCTGGAGAATCACAGTCTGCGACGAGCGGGGTTGTCCGATCTGCCCGATTGGCGCGAAGGCCTGGAAGAGTACATCCGTGGGTTTGAGCAATCCGAGGCACGCGCGGTACTGGCAGCCTCGAGATCGAACCTAGCCTAACGCGCCGGCACCGGGCCAGGCGTCGGAGCGGCAGGGATTTATAAGGGAGATAACCAATGAGACTATTGATTGCGGGCGGAGCCGGGTACGTGGGATCGGCACTGATCCCGAGGCTGTTGGAGCGTGGATATCTGGTCGATGTGGTCGATTTGTTCTGGTTCGGCAATCATCTGCCACCGGAAGCCGGCGTATTGAACAAGGACCTGTTTGAAGTCACCGTCGATGATTTAAAGGACTACGACCAGGTGATTTTCCTCGCCGGGCTTTCGAACGACCCCATGGCGGAGTTTTCACCCAGCAAGAACTTCGTCTATAACGCGGCCGCGCCAGCCTACCTGAGCTACACGGCCAAGAAGGCGGGCGTGAAACGCTATATCTATGCGAGTTCGTGCTCCGTCTACGGCTACACCGTGAACGAACTCTATGATGAGACGCGCCCCGTTTCCTCTTCGTATCCCTATGGGATTTCGAAGTTGCAGGGCGAGCAGGCGGTGATGAACCTCGCGTCGGACGAGTTCTCCGTCATCGCGCTGCGCAAAGGAACCATCTCCGGCTACAGCCCCAGGATGCGTTTTGACCTTATCGTCAATACCATGTTTAAGTGCGCCATGCGCGATGGTGTGATCACCATCAATAATCCCACCATCTGGCGGCCCATCCTCGCCATCGAAGACGCCGTCAGCGCCTACACTCGCGCGGTTGAGGCGCATGAGAAGATCTCCGGCATTTTCAATGTGGCTTCCGGTAACTACACCGTGGGCGAAGTGGGCGACTTGGTGAGAGCCGAAATCGAAAACCACTTCGGCGGCAAGATCGGCTTGACCATCCGCCATGTCCAGGACATTCGCAACTACAAGGTCAGCATCGAGCGTGCTAAGAATGTCCTGAGCTTTCACCCCCGGCACGACATCCAAAGCATCGTACGAGATCTACTCAACCACCAAGACGACTGTTCCGATTGGGACAATCCTGCCTATTACAACATTCAGATGTTCCGCTTGTTCGAAGACGGCATGACGGCGCCGGCGATGGCCGCCCAAATGGCGGCGAGCGCGTAAAGCCAGCGCGCACCACGGAACGAGAGCCGGGCGGTTTGCGATCAGGCTAGTGAAATCCCACCATCCGGGCTTCGTCCTAGTGCCGCACGAACTTACGAAATGGTTCCTGTGATTCATAGTCCTCTCTGGTCGTTCTGCGCATTCTCGCTGCCTATTGCCGTGGTCGTTGGCGCCTACCGTCATTGGTGCATTGATCTTTGGCGAAGGACGGGACTCGTGCTGATGAACGCAGGTGAAGGCGGCGAGGCGGGGGAGCTGCGCGTGGGCATCTACATACCCGCATGGAAGTCGCGCAGCCGCCGGCTCGGATCGCGGCTGGCGGTCTCTCTGTTAAGTATTCTCGGAGCTGCTCCTGCTGTGCTCCCCCATCTCTCCCGCCCGGTGCCTCACCTATGCACGTTCCTGGCGCTTCTTGTCATTCGCTGGCTCATGTCGGCGGCGCTCGGCACATCTCTTACCCGCTACACACTCCGAAAGGCCTAGTGACTTCTTCCCGGAAATCGTGAGGGCCACGCGAGAGAAACGGCGAAGTTCTCCGGAGTCTCGCATACAGCAGCGGGTGACGAGTGACGTGCGAGGGCAAAGCACCGTCGTATTCGCACAGGCCTGGACCCACGACCCTTGAAATCTCACGTTTGCCGGAATGAGGGCACTTTACGCTGATTTGACGGGGAGCAATTCACCAACTTCCATTCTCGATAGATGTTTTGCGGTATGGCCTGCCGGATAATTGCCGGACGGTACCCGTTCAGGAGAATGTTCGCTCCGCGTAGAACTTCCAGGCATCAGTAATGTGGACTTTGCGGCTGCTTCGCAGATGACCGCTGTAGAGTTGAGCCAATACCGTTTCCACGCGTCGACTCGAACCGAGGGTTTGACGACGGCCCACGGCATCCGATTTCGAATGACCGATGGTGAGCCGCCCGCCCATCTGGGTATGATCTTCGGCCAGTTCACTGGCGTCATGCCGTGCTCAGTAGTTGAGTACAATTTCGCAGTTCCATTAGGGACCGGGCTTCTGCAAGATCAGGTGATCCGCCAACAGTTGTTGAGATTCGACAACAAGATTGGCGCGGCAGCCTGAATAACCGAAATGAGCCTGGTGCCGAGTAGCATCAACTCTTCTCGATAGGCAAGCAATATCGAGCGACACCGCAGATATTCCTGTCCTGCCTTCCGCTTTTTCTCCTCCCTTCTCCTCCCTTTCCTGCCCAAGCTACTTACCCAGTCCAACTGCAACGGGTCGCAGCAGATCGAAGTTCACGTAGAATGCCTTTTCGAGACTTATGTGAGCCACCGGACAGAGGTCTATTTAGCTATGTTTCCCGGCCCGCCTCTTTTGAGGCGCGCCAGCGACGCTCCCCACATACGATCTGATATCCGGCACCGTCGAAAGGACGGACGAGGATCGGTTGGAGAACTCCCCGGACTCGGATGTTTGCGGCGAGTTCGGCGAGGCCCGTCAGGTCCATCCGGCGGCGGGGGTTTGTTTTCGGGGGGTGGATCTGGTCTAGGCGGATTTCCTCGACCAGAACTTGGTCGGACGTGCGGTTTCGGGGTGCGCCCATAACTTCCGTAGTGCTCATACCTTCTTCTCCTTTCAATTGAATTTGGAAAGAACATGGCCGTTTTGGATAGCCGACCGTGCCTCCCAGCGCGTCCGCAATCGTGTTGATGCGCAGAGAAGAGTCGTAGGTGTGGACGGTCTGGTTCCCGCGCGCATCGGTGATAGTCGTTTGGCCGGACGACGGGGTGTTGTAAGCAAAAGTTGTGGTGAAGCCCCGCCCGTTGGTCTGCGTGATCACGCGGTCTGAACTGTCGTAAATGTTTTGAAGAAGCGTCTGGCCGTTCGGAAGCGTGATTGAAGTGACATGGTGGCTGGTGTCATACGTGTACTGCGTCACGCCGGCTGCGGCGTCGGTCGCCTGCGCGAGGTCATTGGTTGCGCTGTAGGAAAACGAAGCCGTACGTCCGATGGGGTCGGAAACCAGAATGATTCGGTTGCTACCGTCGTAGGAGAGGGTCAGATTCCGGCCAACCATGTCGGTGATCTGGGTGAGATTTCCGCCCCTGTAAGTGAGCGCAATCGTGTTGCCGTTCTTGTCGACGATACTCGTGAGGATGCCCGTTGTGGAAAAGAGGTAACGGGTCTGGTTCTTCTGTGTGAGAACGAGGGCGTTGTCGGAGTTTTGAACGAGGCTGCTGAAAACGCCGGGCTGGGGGATGTAAACCCCTCCGCTCAGAGTATAGGTTTCACCATGCCCGTCGCCCCATTTGATAACCACCCCCATGGCTGTTTGGATGGCGAAGACGTTATAGCTGTGCGTCCAGTTGGCGCCCAGCGGACCCGAGTAGTTGTCGAGCGCATTGTAACTCCGTTGGAGTACGAGCGGCATCCCGCGCCCGGGGATCGTGAAATCAGTATGTTGGTAGACATAGTTGCCGTTGCCGGTGCTCACCGGCTCGGCGTAGGTCGCTTGAGGGTTGTTTGCGCCTGGCTGCCCAATCGTGGCCGACGGCACGTAAGAAGCGGGAGCGGGGATGCTGTAAATCTGCGAATTCCCGCTACGATTAGATGCAAACGCGATTAGGGAACCATCCGGTGACGAGTTAGGCATATATCCGCCGTTGGTGGTCACCTGAGTCAGATTCGAACCGTCCGCGTTGATAGTCCAGATTTCAAATTGTCCAGTGCTGTTCGAGGCAAAGGCAATCCGATTGGTAGAAGACCAACTGGGCGCTTGGTTGATGACTGGATTATCCATGCCGATGGTCGAGCGCAGGTCACTGGATTCCCCATTCTCGGCTTGCCCCTGGTAGAAGACTGCTGAATCGTCTTACCTCCTTGTCTGTGTCCTTTCCGCAAGGTTCCTTACTCGATCTTCCCGGAGTGCTAGCGTCAGTCTTATGTCCAGCGGTCACTCCGGGATTCCTCACAAGTTAGGCAAGGTCTTTCAGCGTTTGCAGTGGCGGCGGACTACGCGTATCCCTGCTTCTGGATTCCGGAAGGCGAAAGCGCGAATGGTTTTTGACCTTCCTTCTGGCGGCACCCAATCTTGCTGCCCGTTAGAGGCGGAGCACCACGCCAGCGGAGATTCTCGCAATGGTGTGGTGATCCGGGCTCAGCTCTGCATTCAGCCAGTGGGCTTGAATAGCGCGAAACCAATGCTGCAGTACATGCCGCGTCGAAAGGCAACTCAAAACCGAAAGGCGATACCTACAGAAATCCGCACCTGCGTGCTATGGTCTTTGCCGAAATCGTTCGAGGTGTGGAGATAATCCACCTGAGCTGCTCGAAGCCAGACGGGGCCGAAGATTTTGACGTCAACGCCGCCTCCGATGGCAGTAGCGAAGCTAGACACGGTGCCCGCTGTGTTTTGAGACAGATAGTCTGCCAACCCGTAACTCGGGCCGATAAGGACGTGAGCAAAGGGGATGAGCCACTGAGCCACGCGCAGCGAGAACTGCGGCCCGAACAGCACGAAAACTTGGTTCTCCTGCTCCGGGCCCAATTGGCCTCCGGAGCGAGTTCCCAACTGCTGGCTAACGTCGGCGACGATGCCCATCCACGGGGCGAACTTACGCTCGATCGAAGCCTCCCAACCATTGAGGTGGAAAACCGGACCCGGGGCCGTTGGAAACCCGGGAACCCCGGATGAGCCGTAGTCGAACCGATTCCGCACGGTCGTGAATCCGCCAAACGCCGTATACTTCGGAATGATCGGAACGCTTTGGCCGCCGTCAAAATGGAAGCTGCCGACGGAAAAGTTGTTACGGTCGGCCTTGTCGAAGACCCTCGTGAAGCCGCCGAACAGCGCAACCCTTGGAATGACGGGCCCGCCTTGACTCAACACTTCTATCGGCAATCCCACGAGCAATACCACCATCGTGAGGAGTTTTCTCAAGCCACACCTCCGTGGTCGATTGCAATTCCCAACGCGAAGAATCCTTCGCGCACCAGGAAGCTTTGCGTGCTTAAGGGCGGTTGCATAGTCATGCCTAAACTCTACATATGTAGGCATTTCTTGTCAAGCTCGGCTTTGGCGGAACTGCCCTTGAGATCGGCGATTCAGCCTTGCCACCATGAAGTGACTTACGAGCGGAGAGGGTTCGGTCCTGAGGGAACCCCACTTCCCGGACGGAGATGTATCTCTTCAGGCAACCGAGCCTCCGCCATTGCTCTCGCTCGCAACCGAAAAGGTCGAAGCCGCGTACAGGGCTTCTTATTCCCTCTTCGACAAAGTGGGGCTCTTCATAAACGCCTACACGGAACTGAGCATCCCGGACGGAGAAGTTACATTTCGCACGGTCTGGAAGCCTGGCGAGCAGGAGCCAATACGGAAAGAATTTGACTTGACCAACAATTGGGGGTTCTGCGCCCTGTACTGGCTTGCTAAGGAGCTGTTCGAAAACGAGATTGGCGAGGCAGCTGACCCGCAGGCCCGTGGGCAAAGCGACGTAATGGACCGGACCAACCACAAACGCTTGCGGGCAATAGCGACCAACTCGCCAACAGTTCGGCCCGATGACTTGGCGCTGACGGTGCCCCGGAAGGAGTTCGAGACCGAGGCCATGCATCTTCTAAAACTCGCCCGCTCAGCAATCATCTACCTGACGATCGGCGTCCGTTTCGAGGAGCAAAGGCGCGAACCTGCACGTGCGCGTGCGCCCATCCAGGGGCTTCCTCCCACTTTTGAATTACCTGACTCCGAGAAAATATAGGGCGTTGAGCAAGGAACCGCCGACAGCCCACACGTGTTGTCTCCCACCACGGTTTGGCTAGGCCTCGCCGCCGGGGAAGCGCAAACAAGAATAGCGTCTACATGTGATTTGTGCGTCGTCTCTCATGTTCAAGCCTGGATCACGCTACTCGGAAGTTTGCCCCGGAAGCAGCAGACAGCGAGCTCTCTCCGGGGCGCCCGAGGCGATAACTCATCCCTAACGGCGGGTTTTACCGATTCCCCGTCACATGTCGTATATGTAAACCGCATTTGCGACGCAATCTGGCGAGTAGCCGAAGGCTCCGTTGGCCCGCAAGACCAAGTGGGGAGACTTTGGCCTCAGAATGTGTCCCTGAACGGATTGGCGACCACGGGGAGCAGCTACTTCGAACGCCGCACTTGGACTACTGAACCCATCGGGTGCAGGGCCTTGAGGCTGCTTGACCATTACCTGGCTTTCGTGCCTTGCATCGAAGGAAGGCAGCGGTTTTTACGACTTGGCCGTGACGCGAGCCTTCGTGCCATGGGGAGCGGCTCTGAGGTACTGCACGGGCCAGGGGACGGGATATCCCAGGTCTCGAGCCGCCCGCAATGGCCAGTAAGGATCACGCAGAAACTCTCTTGCCATAATGGCAACGTCGGCCTGTCCGGTGCGGATGATATGGTCGGCCTGCGCCGGAGCCGTGATCATGCCCACCGCACCCGTCAGGATGTTCGCTTCGCGCCGGATCGTTTCTGCGAATGGTGTCTGGTATCCCGGCCCCACGGGAATTTGGGTCGGCGGCACATTTCCCCCGGAAGAACAATCGATCAGGTCCACGCCGGAATCCTTTAGCTGCTTGGCCAGCGCCACGGAGTCGTCGATGGTCCACCCGCCTTCCTCCCAATCGGTCGCCGAGATGCGCACGAACAGGGGAGCGCCTTCCGGCCACGCCCCGCGGACCGCACGGACCACCTCGATCAGCAAGCGCATGCGGTTCTCGAGCGAGCCTCCGTACTCGTCCGTGCGGTGATTGGCCAGCGGCGAAAGGAACTCCGAAAGCAGGTACCCGTGGGCGGCGTGGATCTCGATCACGCCGAATCCTGCTTCGCGGGCGCGGCGGACTGCTGCGACGAATGCCCCAACAACGGATTGGATTCCTTCCAGCGTCAAGGCCTGCGGCTGCACATAGTTTGGAGCAAAGGGAATTGCGCTGGGGGCTACCACATTCGTCCAGCCGCCCGACCCCTCCGGGACGGCGCCGTCCCCGTCCCAAGGCCGGTAGGTGCTCGCCTTCCGCCCGGCATGAGCCAACTGCATGCCGGCGACACTGCCCTGGAAGTGGATGAAGCGGGTAATTCGGGCAAGAAACTCGATATGGTCATCGCTCCAGATTCCGAGGTCTTGCGGACTGATCCGCCCTTCCGGGGCAATGGCGGCGGCTTCCGTCATAACCAACCCCGCGCCGCCCACGGCCCGGCTTCCCAGGTGGACCAGGTGCCAGTCGTTGGCGAACCCGTCGGTGCTGGAATACTCGCACATCGGTGAAACGACGATGCGGTTGTGAAGGGTCACATTCCGGATCGGGAGGGGATCAAACAAATTGGGCATAAGTTTGGCTCCTTGTAGGCCGTTATCCTGCCGGGCAGGCCTCGTCCCGGCCCGGCTGGCGGCTGGCGAGGCCCGGTGTTCCTGTTGTCTGCCGATTATCACTTACTCGACCCCAGCTTGATCATAGCGCCATTCACATCGAACCTGCCGTGTCCGTGGTGGAGGATGGCCGTCGGGTCCTTTTCGTGCCGGGAAGCCATGATGGAAATCCGTTTTGTTTGCTTAGTGAATCGTTGGCGGCTTCTCCTCGGGCGGCGGAAGTTCTGCGACCACGACCGGGACGGTGTCATTGAAAGTGCCAGTGGAGACGAGTTCATCGGAATTCATTTCATCTTCGACAGCCCAATCGTGCCACTGAACGAAGACCGAGTCCTCCGTCACTCTGGTCACGGTGCCGATGTGTTCCGGCCAGTCCGCTGTCCGTCCCTTGCCCGAAGGCTTGACGATTTCTTTGATTCGGAACATTTGCACTCCTCTCGCGTCGGAATCGAAACTGCACGCGGTCATTGATGCCGTTGTCGCATTGACAGTAGGTTGCTTCACACTGCCGTTACCCATCCGCAAGCTTTCGTTCACACTATAGGACCGGGCATCCGCTCAACACAAGGCCCTCATCTCTCGCCCCGCAGCCGAGTCCATAGCCCAGCCGCCGAATCCTCAAATTGCCTTCAATTTTTTTCGCTTTCTTGCCCAAAAACCTCACTTTTTTCGAGAAAACCCGGTTTTTCTACGTATATTATAAGTGATGGAAGCCTCTCCTCCCGCCATCAAGCCTCGCATGTTTGCGGTCGATTTCAAGCGCCGCCCGGGCGACTTGGGCACCACAGCCATCGTCCTGGCGGACTCCCCCGAGGCCGCCCTGGAAAAAGCCTTCAACATGTTCCCGGAATTCCTCCGAGAGGGTCGCCCAGGGCACGTCTTCGAAATCGAGTATGCAGAAATAGACTGGGACACTGGCCAGAACTTCGTGATTCAGGTGCGAAAGCGGCCTCCCAACCTGCTGCGATACAAGGCCCACGCCCGCCGGGGGCTGAGGGCGGGGAGCTGGAGGGAGGGCTGCCTCTGTGGGCGCAACGCCCCGTGCCAACTACCTCTTTTTCTTGCCCCATGATGCCCGGCCCGGTGGATGGACGAAAGGAGATCAGCATAACATGCGAGTCGCGCTTTACGCCCGAGTCAGCACCCTGAACGGACAGAACCCCGAGACCCAGCTTGTCGAGTTGCGGGAGTATGCCTCGCACCGCGGGTGGCAAGCCGCCGGGGAGTATGTCGATGCGGGCGTGTCCGGGTCCAAGGATTCCCGCCCGAGCTTGAACCGCCTGATGGCCCACGCCCAGCAGCGCCGCTTCGACGCCATCCTCGTCTGGAAGCTGGACCGGTTCGGCCGCTCGCTCAAGCACCTCGTCACGGCGATAGCGGAGCTAGAGGCGCTGGGAGCCACGTTCGTGAGCCTCAAGGACAATTGGGACCTCAGCACGCCTTCCGGGCGGCTGACGTTCCAGATAGTCGGTGCCATGGCCGAGTTCGAGCGCTCGCTGATTGCAGAGCGCATCCGGGCAGGCATGCGCAGGCGCAGGCTGGAAGGGCTGCCCCTAGGGCGGGCACCCCTAGCGGTTGACCATCAATCCCTCGTCCGCGACCGCCTGTCGGGAATGTCGCTGACCCGGGTCTCCAAGAAATACGGCGTGAGCCGAGCCAGCGTCGTGAGATTCGCCCGTGCAGCCATGAAGGGCGAATGCCCACAAGTCGGGGCGTTCCTGCCAGCGGCGACCCAAGCGCCAGTCGAGTGCATAGCTTAAACGGTTTCTCGCACCAGAGAAGCGAACGAGATGCTGCGCAGGGTCATCATGGCAATCGGGGCAATTTGCAGCGCCGCTGGACTTGGCTGCGCATCGTTCAACATCGGCTATGGCATTGCGAGTTCCGGTAATTTCGCTGACTCGAACAATGTCGAGACTGGCCTTTTGCTCTCCATAGCTGTTGCCGCATGGGGCATTTTCGCCTTTCAGCTTTGGCGGAAGTCGGGGAAGGAATAGCTGCCCCGGTGCCAGGCAGTGGTCCTGACGAGCACCATTTTGTCGGAGGCGAACGCTTATGCCTGAATCCGCCGTCGTCCTGCCCGAAACCATCGAATGCCCGCTCTGCTTGGGGAAAGGCGAACTCAGCCGGACGGAAGTTCTTGAGCGGCTGGGCATGAAAGACTTCGCCCGAGTTGCCCAGCTCAGCGCAGAAGAAGCCATACGGCTCATCCTCAAGAAGGAGAAAGACGGCGAGCAGGCCCGCTGGGCGAAGTTTGAAGCCGAGCTGGCAAGGCGGGTTGCCGAGGCCACGGGCAAGCACAATGCCGAATTGCAGAGGCTCCAGGCAGAGAAGAGTGAGCTTGCCGCACGCCTGAAGGGAATCGAAAAGAACGCCTCCGCCACGCTCGACAACGCCCGCCAGGAGGAACGGCTGGCTGCTGAGAAGGAATTGCAGAAGCAGGTTGGCTCACTGACGAACCAGGTCGCCGAGCTTGAGGCCGCACTGCGGCTGGCGGAAGAGCAGAAGAAGGCCGAGGTCGCCAAGACAAGAGCCGACCTCGAGGCTGCACTGAGCGGCGAGAAGGCAAGGGCGAACGACCTCGCTCGCCAAGGGAAAGACTACCTCCAGGAGATAGGCAGCCTCCGCGAACGGAACCAGCAGCTGGAGGCCGAGATGGCGAAGGTGGCCCGTGTCGGGAAGAAGGAAGAACTGGACTTCGCCGACGAGGCACGGTCGTGGCCTGGCATCTGGGTCGGGGAGAAGCTTCCCCGCAACGGCGATTACCTGATGGCGTTCAGCGATGCGACCGGGAACGCCCAAGAACCAATCATGGTCATCGACAACAAGGACAAGGCCACCGTCGCCGAGGCCGACGTCAGGAAGCTGGTTCGGGACGCCAGGGAGCGCAAGCTAGCGGTCGCCGTTTTAGTGACCCGGGAGGAGTCGCAGTTAAGGCATGTTGATCGACAGTGCAGATGGGCGCAAGAGGACGGGATTTGGCTGCTGCGTTCCACCCGAGCATGGCTCCCCCGCGACCTGGAAGTGCTGCGCCCGGTGTTCGAGCGGATGAGGACCGAAGGGCCGGACTTTTTGCAAAGGAACGCCGCCCTTGCCAACGAAGTCCAGAGGACGTTCACGGACATGGACGAGATTGAAGGACAGCTCAAGAAGGCCGGGACCGCCATCGAGAAGGCGCAGGCGCTCACGACGAAATACCGGGCGAGACTGGCGGGGTTATGCGGCAGCGCCACCGCTGGCCAGGAAATGCCGGGCAAGGCGGAGCGGAAAACCGGAAGAGCAAGCGCCGGGAACGGCAACGGGAGTCTGGAACACCAACAAGTCAATCAATAGGAGGAATCAGCATGAAGCTCGAACACAAAACCTTAGTTACGTCTGACGGCAAGAAAATCGTCACCGGCACCTGGAAAACCGACAGCGGCAAGCCGATCTCCCAGACCATCACCTCCACGGACCTGAAGAGCGGCAAGGTGAAGGTGACCAACGTGAGCGGCGGCAAGCTGCTGCCATAGCGTGCAACCTCACAATTCGATTTTGCAAGGGTGCCTGAATTGGCGGTCAATGACCCTCGCCAGTCCACGCAACTTAAAAAAGGACCAATGAGCCACCGCCATTTCTGTGAAGTCGCCGGTCACTGGTGGGAGTGCAATGGCAAAGCCATGCGCTCAGGGGATGCAGAGCCGAGTATCTGCATGTGCCTTCCGTGCGGCCGTCCGGTCGAAGGCTACGACCACAGCAGGTGCAACGGCCCCGTCGAGCTTCTCGCCTGCCCCGAGCACAGGGAGGAAGAGCGCCGGAGGACGGTAGAGGCCAGGAAGGAATACGACCGGCAACGTGCCGAGTTCGGCTTGGACGAGAAGTGGGCAAGGATGAAGTCCCTGCCGAACGGGCCGGAGAAGGACGCACTCGCCGAAGAATTCGTGGAGTGGCTGTTCAGATAGGCAGCAGGCGTGAGCGGCAGAGTACTGGGAGCAGACGATGGAAGCCGGAAACCCCAGCGACGAGGAACTGCGGGAAGCGTGCCGCAGGCTGCCCTCGGACTGGGAGCCGCACGGCCAGCGCAGATGGCACGGGCGGCGGGAGGCCCGCCCCGACTGCGACACGTGCCGCTGGTTTGCGGAACTCTTCCGCACATCGCCGGACTGGGGAGCATGCGCCAATCCGGAATCCAAACGTGGTGGGCTGCTCACTTTCAGGGAGCAAGGTTGCTGGCAGCACGAGCCGGAGAATGGAAGCCGCCGCCATCACCTGCGCCCGTCACGCTGCGATTTCATACGTCGATTCGAGGCGTTCCTACGTGAGCAGGCGGCCGACTTCATCAAGGCAGAAGTTCGCCGGGCGAACGACCCGTCGCCCGGCGGCGAGCCGCCCGCCACCATCCCCGAGGATATTGGTGAAACCCCGCTCTTCTTCGTGGTTCGCCGCCTGCTTAGGCACGCCGCTGAGGACTTCAGCCGCCCGGCTTTCGCCAGGATGGTCGCAAGCGCAAGGAAGGACACCCGTCGTTATTGGGAGTTCGCTTGCTGCTTCTGGCCGAAGGAGCTGGGGCTGGACATATCCGAAGTCGGCCTCCCCACAAACGCTTGGGAGCTTGAGCAGAAATTCTGGAGTCGTGTTGACGCCACCATCGCAAAAGCCCTGAGAGAGCGAAGGTCGAGGGCAACAAATAACCGGAAGAGGAATGGCTAGCCAGCAGGGACCACGACCATGCGAATCGTGCTAATCAGCGACACCCACGGTCTTCATCGCCAGCTCCATGTGCCGAGTGGCGACGTGCTCATACACGCTGGAGATTTCACGCTCGATTCTGAGCCGTCCTCCGCCGTCTCCGACTTCGATGCCTGGCTCGGGTCGCTGCCGCACCGCCACAAGGTGGTCGTCCCCGGCGACCACGAGTCCATTCTGGAGGAGCCACGAAACCGTGGCGCAATCACCAACGCCATCCTGCTAGTGGGCTCGGGCGTCGAGATAGAGGGGCTGAGGATATGGGGGTCGCCGGTCACGCCCCTGCATGGAAGTGCGTTCGGCATGTCCAATCCCGCCGACCGCAAGAGGCACTGGGCGCAGGTCCCCGAGGACCTGGACATCCTGGTGACGCACGGCCCGCCCTTTGGCATCCGTGACCACGGCGAAGGCTCTGAGCGCCGGGAGGGTTGCCCCGAGCTTCTGGTGGCGGTCTTCCGGGCCTTGCCCCCCGTCCACGTTTTCGGGCACGTCCACGCCGGGTATGGCATCTATCGAACGAGCGATACCCTCTTCGTGAACGCCTACATCCTGGGCGATGACGGCGGCCTGAGCAGGAAGCCGGTTGCAATCGACCTCCAAAACTGATAACCAAAGGGGTTATCATGAGGAAGAAACCCACTGCCGATGCGAAGAAGGCAAATGTGCCCAGGGTAGGACTCTTCTTTGTGGTCGACGGGAAGCCAATCGTTGACGGCCTGCCGTGGACCGAAGTCCCAAGCCTGGCGGGCTTCCGGACATCCGCCCTCGGCCATCCTGAGTTCTGGGCGCGCTTGCAGCAAGGCGGCGTTGTTCCCCAGGGGATGCCCTACGAGGACTGCCCTCGCGGGCGGGTGAACCGTTTCGATGCGACCGGCCGCTTCACCCTGCTCGCTGACCGCTGCATCATCAAGAGCCAGCCGATGGTCAGGAAGATCATGGCCGCGCTCGGACTGCCGAGGGGCACCAGGGTGGCTACGGACAGCCATTACAAATGTGCGGAGTGCATGGGGAAGGTGCCGACCCGGAAGCAGGAGGCGGAGGACTGGGACTTCTGACGCTGTCGCGCAGTCAACGAGCGGTTCTTCCAGCCCCGACACACGTGCCTTCTCATCACCGGCTCGGAGGCAGTCTGGCCCGATGCCCAGCCCTTGGAAGGACAGCGAGCGACCCCGCAGAAAGCTGTTCACGGCCCTTGTCGCGACGAACATCTTCCCGCCTTGGGCGGGACAGCCGTTATATTGTTGGGGGCTTGGAGAATGTCGTTAGTGGGCCTTTCCAGCGTTGCCGCTGGGCCAGAACTTCGGCAAAATGGTGGTGCGATCGACAAGACAAGGTTGAGGATTCCCGACTCTGATGATGCCGCCGGACCAACAAAAGGATTTTGAAGACCTGGAGGCGAGCCAGATCTTCTGCCCGACCTGCAGACGCGCCATGCCGGTGCGAAAGCGTCTCTTTCTGGTGCTGCTCGATAAGGAAATTTACAGCTACGTCTGCACCGGGTGTGGCTCTATGGTGGGGAAAAAGGAGCAGCCGTGGCAGAGACCGGCTCAGTGGTCGAGAATCTGAGAAACCTCGTGCGCAGTTTCTTCCACGCTGAAGACTGTTTGGCAACCACCGCGACCGCCACTGCACTTACAGAGGCACGATCTATACTGTCGCATCGGGATCCAGACGGTCGAATGTACGGTTCGACTTATCGACAAGCGGGATAGGTAAATCCTACGCCGTTGCCCGTGACTGATCCCAGCGGGTGCCACTTGAATCTTGATGAGCCCTTCTGGACGTGAGAAATTGTGGATGCGAAGGGAAGTTTGCCGGGGCGAGCGAATTTGTTAATTCGTAGACAAGGTTTTTGCGCCAAGCGCCAGCTATGCGTCCAGTCAATTCCATCAGCGGCATCGGCGACGGCCTAGCGGAGGCGTTTCGCCTGCACAGGTGCGCACTGTTACGCGCGCAAAGGGACGGCGGGGAAACAGTTGAAGGGCTCCCGATCCACCAGCCAGTAGGGCATGAACTCAATGCCCGGCGTATTCTCCACGGTGAAGTGGAGCGGCCGACCGGATTTCGGTTTCAGGCGCTTCTCCAGGTCTGCGGGTTTTTTGACATCATCGAGGCGCAGCCGGACTTCGGGCGCGCCGACGGCGGCCAGCAAAATCGGGCCGTAGCTCACGGCGAACCGGGCGTGGCCGGGAATTTGGTCGAGGCCGGTGTAGCGTTCTGCGGAGAGCGCGATGGGCAATCGGAATTGGATTACGTCGCCTTCCGACCACGTGCGGTCGAGCGCCACATAGCAGCCCGGCGTTCCTTTCGCTGCCGGATCACCATTAACGTGGATATCCATCTCGCGTATGGCCCAGGAAGGCACACGCACGCGGATTTTTGCCTGGGCCGGGCGTGCCACGGAGAATTGCAACACCACGTCGGAATCGAACGGAAAGCGCGTCTGCATCTTCAGCTTCAGGGTAGCGCCATCGTTGTTCCACTCGACCGTAGACGGCTCGTACAGATTGACGTACAGGCCATCGGGAGCGAACGAATAGATGTGCTCGGGCAGTGAACCAATCAATCGTGTGCCCTGGCCCTCGCAGCAGGAGTTGTGTGCAGTGGGTATTTCTTTGTGATGAGCCAGCAGGGTGTGATAACGGAAGCCCGGTGAACCCACCAGGTCGGCCAGTCCTACGTTGTAAATTGACTTCTCGATTTCCGCCACGAACTTTTCATTTTCCGGGTCAAGCAGATGGAATCGCTGGCTCAGGAATGTCCAGAAGGAGTTTCCGCACAGTTCTCCCAGCGGCACGTTGAGCATGTTGGAGCGGGGCGGCGAGGGGACGAACTCGATAATGGAAATGGATCCGCCGGAGTTCTCCCAATTCTGGTGATACAGCGCCCAGGCGCCCTCGACCATGCGCAAATAGCGTTCGTCGCCGGTAGCGAGGTAGATGTCCATGTACCCTTCGAGGTTGGTCAGCAGGTAGCAGTGGGGCGCGGCGTAGGGATATTGCCAAACGGCGCGCTCCTCGCGTGCCGCCAATTGCTCCATCCAGAAGTTCTCCTGGTAGTAACGCTGCAGCACCTGGATGTCCGCGGGCTTGCCCACGGGCGTGAAGTACAGGCGCGAATTGGCCACCATGCCCTGGCCGCCCTGGTAACTGAACCGCAGCATCTGCGCCAGATAAGGGTTGTGATTGAACCAGTCGTAGTAGCCGCGCAGCAGTTCAAAAGCCTTCGGGTTCCCCGCATAGGCCGCCTCGATGAGGCCGTGGGTCACCCAGGCGCGGGTGTATCCGCCGCGCTCGGAGTAGAGGATGGTGTTCGGCGGGTACGCCATGATGTAACCATTCGGCTCGCGATACTGCGCGATGCCATCCACCACGGCGTTCAAGCGGCTACGCAGTTCGGGGTGCTCCATCCAGCGCAAGGTGTTCCCCGCTGCCATCATGAAACGGCCGGCGTTCGACCCCGCCAGGTCCTCCTCCCAGAACTTCACGTCGTTATTGGGGGGCACAAAGGGGGGGATCACGCCCGCGCGCTCGCGGAATTGGCGCAGCAGATCATCCACCGAATAGGAATCGAGAAGATAGCGGATGTTCTTCTCCATGGCGGTCTGGAAAACGCCGCCGTTGAGCGTCACTCCGGTGCACGGCACCTTCACCTTGTGAACCGGCGGTTTCCACGTGCTTGGGTCGGTGACGTTCTCGGGATGATCCATGAACGTGTTTTCGCCGCCCGCGCGTGCGGGCCGGGTGACTTGCGGCAGGTCGTCATCGTTTCCGTATGTCGCATCGGCGGTGACGGGACACAATTCGGCCACGCTCTTGCCGCCGGAATAGACGTCCATCTTTCCAATCGCCAGGTAGTAACCCCCCTCTGCGTGCAGGCCGCTGTTCGACTCGCTGTTGGGCAGGCGTGTGGCCGTCAGGCGCACGTAGCGGCACTCGACGCCCGTTGCCGGATACTGTTGAATGGCGCCCTTGGGGTTGGGAACGTCGGCGTCAAGATGGTTCGCGATGGCGATCGACTTGTGGAATTCGGGCTCGCTCGAAGCCTCAATTTTGAAGCGGACCGGAAAGCCCTGCCCGGGCACAAAGCGGTCGTTCGCCGGGTAGACCTTCACCGAATCGATCGCCCTCTTCTCCCCAAGGTCGATCTGGACCCAGGTGGTGGCGTCGGCGCTCTTGGCATACTTCGAGCGATACGCGCGGTACGTCGTGCCTGACGACGGGGACATCCATTCGCCGGTGGGCATGGGCACGACGCGCTCATCAGGGGGCGAATCCGGCGGAGCAGCGGCCATCGTGGGCACTTTGAAGAAGCGCGCGCCCACTACAGTCGCGCCTGCCCCGGCGGAGGTTTTCAGAAAGCGGCGTCTCGTGATACTCATCTCTCCCCTCGCAATCTCAAACGACTAGTTCCAGTGGAACGACGGTAAGGCGATAAACATCCCGATTGTTCCAGTTACCCGCCGTGAATATGTAGACTTTCGTCGCGGCCTGAAACTTCGGACAGATTTCCGGCGAATAGTATCCCTGCGGGGACGAGTCATGCGTGCCGATTTTGGTCCACGGCCCCCATGGCCGCGGCGCCTCGTAGAAGTCCCAAGTCGTATGCGTGCAGGCGTCCTTGATTTTTCCTCCGCCCGCCGGGTAATACCAGCCAATCATCAAATAGCGTCCGTGCGCAGGCACGTACACGCCGCCGGTCATGCCCCATTTCCGCGTTCCCTCGACAATAGCCTTGGCCTCATTGAAATGCGGCGCCCAAGCGGAAGACTTCATTCCGTCGCCGCCCGTGAAGTACTCCCAATCGGCGCCATTCAGGCTGGCCATCTTCGACTTCAGCACGCGGCCCAGAATCATATCATTGCCGCAGTCCCAGAAACCGTCATTCGAGACGGCGTAGATGTACTGGTCGGAGTTGTCCCCGCCTGCGCTGCGGCCGTACTCGATGAAGTAGGGGGTAGAGAAGCGCGAGCCCGGAAACATGGGATGATTGTAGTTGTCCTGTGCGGAGCGCGCCCAGGTTCGCCCGTAATCGTTGCTCTTGATAATGCTGGCGTCATGCGCGGGCTGGCGCCGGTACTCGTCCTTTGAATCCTCGCCGTACATGTGGCGCGCTACCACCCAATAGAGCACGCCATCGAGACACGTGCAGCCGCTCGATTTCCACGTGCACCTGTCCGGGCCCTGCTCGCCGCCTCTACCATAATCGAGCATCGGGTTCACTGTGGTACCGCTCAGGTGCAGCGGATCGCTTCCCGTGATCTTGTTGAACGCGATGTTGGAATGGGCGGCCTGGCGGAATCCCGATGTGTCGTCGGAGGGGGAGTAGAGGTTATTGTCGTCCGCCCAGGCGGAAACCCAGGTGTCGCCGCCGCTCTCAGTGAGCGGAGAAGGATCACCCACCGTCACCCCACGAATCGGTCGCTTGCGCCCATGCGCCGGATGTTCAGAAGTTGACACAGCGTCAGTGCCGTCACGGGCAGCGAATAGCTCGTGGCGGCACCAGGCGTTCAATGCGAGTGACAATGACAATGCCGTGCTGCCAGTCGTGTGTAGGAAATGTCTGCGCTCCATGATCTCATCAGAATAGAGAGCCGGTCCCCTCCCTCAGGATATAAGCGACAATACTATACACTGGCGCGGGGAGGAGCGCGAAGGAGCCTTTCTGCGGTCCAAACGCGGATTACTCCTGACTGGTCGGCTACCGTTTACTGATCGTCAATGGCTCCTCAAGCAGGGCACCTTGACGGGCTAACGTGAAAAGTGCCCCCCACTCTGGGTAGCACCCGGAAGATCCACAGATGCCTGGGGTACACCACCCCACTCAGGGGCACCCATCCGTCGCTACCTAAAGAAAGGTCTTCTTTCTTGTTTATGTCGCGAGGGGGGGTGGGGTGCCGTGGATTTTCACAATCGGCCACGAGGCGAGGCAGCCGGCCGAAGGGGAGCAAGGGTGGCAGGGGTCGATGGCGGACAGGCAGGCAGGGCAAGCAAGGGTGGTTGAATAGGCTAACAAGATCGATGTGGGCGGTCAGGCAAGCTGGTCGGGGTGGGTGGTTATGTAGACTTGGTCAGTCAGCTTGGGTACTAAGAACTTTTGCCACCCCTGCCTGCCCAAGGCGACCGGATACCACCCACCCCTGCCTGTCCAGAATCTTCCTCGGACGGCAAGTCCATTGTTTGCCGGAGATAAAACTCCACGAAGCACCCACCCCTGCCCGACTCCTTTTGTTACTACCCAACCAATAAATAATAGAAGAATGTTAGTCCTTCTTATTCTGAACCAAGCACTCTACGCTTTTTCCGGGTTGGTCTTGGTGGTGGCCGGAAAGACTGCAGAGGTGGTGCAAGTCCAATGCGCACGGAACTTGAAGAAAAGCTCGCCCGCCGCTGGCCGACTTGGTTCGACGTGGCGGGCACCCCGATGACGAGCGCAATGGCCCGAGGGTTTGAGTGCGGCGACGGATGATCCGAGGTTATGTGGCGGCTGTGCTCCGATCTTGAGCCGCCGGTGACCGAACTTGGGGGGCTTGGCCCCCAACACCTGCGGAGGACGCAGGCGCGAACACATTAGTCACCACCAGGCGACTTTAGCCTACTGACGCCCAGCCGAAACCAATCGACGGATTCGAAGGATCGCATTTTCCAGAAACGGGCTCAGTGTCCCTGGCGCGGCGTAGAACTGGCGTGGGCACATCCGACCACCCTGGATTGTTCCGAATGGCTTTCGGAGACGGTGGCTTGAGCTTGTCCGTAAAGATCAAGCTGGTTCTGAACCCGATAGTCCGCCCAATCTCTCTCAATTCTCTTTGTGTCCTCTTGCGAAGTGACGCCGAATCTGCCGAGCGCGAGGATGAGCGCCCGAACGCTTACGTGAGGTTCAGCCGAAGGTCCGATTGCCCCACACTTGGGGCAGCGAAAGACAGGCGGCACAATATGCCGCTCGGACCGGATTTGCTGCAGCATCGCATCCAGCCTGTCGCGCAACTCGATTAACGCCGGGAATGACATCCGGGAATTCCACTCGCAGCGAAGTCTTGCGAGCATCTCCGGAAACCATACTCGTTGAGGATCTCCCGCGGCCATTTGCCATCCCCCCCTACACGTGGTACAGTCGTCGCGATATTGACCATCATAATCATTCCCGACCGTGCCGCAAACCCCGGATTGTCTCACTCTGTCAGACCGAGCTCTGCTGTCGAGCTCAGATGAAGTCAACGGGCGGGGAGCCGGGTTCAGGCCGAACCCTGAACTGAATCGCAGGGGACAACCGGCAGCGACTCCCAGCAATCCCAGGCAGGCGGCCAAGTGTCGCTTCACCCTCAAGGACTTGTATTGGTTCCGCACCATGGAAGGCGCTCACCTACCTCCCGACGGTCGTGTCGTCGTTCTCACCGTGGCAGCCTCGAACTTGGCAAAGGCAGAACGTAGCAAACATGAATTTGCTCTGTGCAGTTTCAGGGGCGAGGTGAGTTTGACAAGAGGAAGGACCCTTTTGTTGATGCCCCCACATCCTTGTTGTGAGTTGTGATGGGGGCTGTCGGAAGTGCAGAACTGCGATCATTTGGCCAGTCCCGTAGCATTGCGACCGTCAGCCTGAGTGCCTGGTTCGGTCTGGCCGCTTGCTTCCGACGCGTGAGTGGTCACGGGTTGTTTAGGGCGCTCGTCAACGTGGAGTTGAAAGATATCCGGACGTGCGTAATGACCGACAACATCCAGATCGAATTTGCCTCGGATGGTCTGCGCGAGGTCGATTTCGGCGGTCAGAATCGCCTCGCCCTCCAGATTAGGCCCCGCGAGAAAATTGCCGAACGGGTCGACGATGCAACTCCCGCCGCGAGTCACAACTGTGTCCGGATCGTCTCCAAAAACCGAACGATAATCGGCCGGGAAGTCGCGGCGCAGTTCGTATTGGTTACAGGAAAGCACGAAGCACCGCCCCTCGACAGCAATGTGGCGCATCGAAGCGATCCAGGAGTCACGCGCATCAGCCGTAGGGGCGCAGTAGATCTCGATGCCCTTGGAGTACATTGCTGCCCGCATCAAGGGTAAATAGTTCTCCCAGCAGATCACTGCGCCGATCTTACCCAGCGGCGTGTCGAACACCGGCATTGTGGAACCATCACCAAAGCCCCACACCAGGCGTTCCGAGGCGGTTGGCATGACCTTGCGATGCTTGCCCAGGTAGCTGCCATCTGGAGCGAAGAACAAGACGGAGCAGTAGAGAGTGCCACGGTCCCTTTCGACGACGCCCACCACAAGGTAGATGCCGTGGCTTCGAGCGGTCCTCCCGAGGGCGTCGACTGCTGGACCCGGTACGTCCACACTGCTCTCCCAATACCGCCGAAAGTCCTCGCGTCCTTGCTCGGAACGCGAGCCGATTACAGCCCCGAAGTCGAGCCCTCTCGGGTAAGCCGAAACAAACGCTTCGGGAAAGAGGACCAGCCGCGCGCCCTGGCTGGCCGCCTCACCCGAAAGAGCGTGAACTTTCTCAATTGTCCTCTCGCGATTGAACGCGACCGGAGCCGCTTGCACAACGGCCACTTTGAATCGACTCATTCCCGATTCCGTTTCTTTCGCTTGATGATTCGCAGTATCCATAGTTTACCGATACCCTACGGATCGGAACACATATCATACCCCACGGAGGGCTGGGCCACATGCTCGCGCGTGGAGACCGTTGGGGGGTGTCTTCTGAGCTCAGGTTCGGGGAGACGCGATCAGCTCATGCCAACGTACTGAGGACTGCGACATGCCTGGGCCCCCGATCGTCGGGGAGAGTCTGCACCGCCTTGCCGGGGGCAGGTGAGGGACTCCCTTGGATTCTCCGAATGTAACAGAACTTAGCACGCCCTCTTGGAAAGCAAGACGCCCTTCCCATGCCGGAACCCAGCCAAACGCCAGGATTGTCGATGGGAAGCCGACTTCACAGGCAGAATCCCTAAAACCCAGCGTAACCTCTTGACCGGCAGCGGCTTGCAGCGTGATGCGCGAATATATTCTTCTGCGACCACTTCAGAGTAATTTCCGTGTGCGACCACTCGGCGAGAACTTCTTGTTTTGCTTCCCGCAACCCCGTATCTGGCCCGCAGTGCCGGTTGCGGGTACCCGAATCTGTCCTCGCATACATTTCTATTTTGAAAATCCAATCCGTAAAACGGTAACCGAATAAGCCGGGAAACGATATTTGAAAGTGCTGCCTGCAGCAAATGAACCTGTTGAGGGAATCACCTTGGTGGGGTTCGCAAGTGAATTTTCGTCCTCAGGCGCACCTGTCACGGTAATGGAATGACCTGCAGAATTAACCTTGCCAGCACCTTTGAGAGTTATATTTACTTCCTCGGACGTCCCTGATTTGTTGGCGACCTTCAGCAGAATATCGTTTCTTCCGGATGCAGTGTCTTCGGATGCAGACCAGAAGCAACGTGCCGAATTTTGCGTGAAAGGTAAAACACGGGTCCCCTGATTGTCGGAAAACAGCGTTTTCTGCATATAGTATGAGGGGGATCCAAAGTTAGACACAGCGTCATTCCAGACGATACAGGGTCCAAAATTGCCGTGGCCTACGAGGCCGGCATAATTGCCATACCCCGTCCACCACATTCTCTCGGAATTCTTCTCGCAACCCAGCATAAATACAGCGTCTCCAAGCGCATCTCCAAAATTGCCGATGACATTCCCTCCGTTTCCGCGGATGGAGGATGCATACTCCGCCACACACACTTTCTTCCAGGCCGGATCGATGGTGTTGAACCTGTCGTATAAGCCGGAAAGATCCTTCTGATAAAAATGTTGGTCGACGAAATCAACCGGATTGCGCATCGTGGGCGGAAGCACATCCTTCTGCCGAAGGGCGTTGAACATGATCTTTAAGTCAGGATAACGCGCCAGGATAGCGTCATGGATCATGACATATCGTGGGCCATACTCACGCAGCGTTCCCTCCCCATTTTCATTGCCTATTTCAATATACTTGAGATTGTAGGGCGCCGGATGGCCGTTGGCCGCGCGCTTGGCTCCCCAGGTGCTGGAGGCTGGCCCCTTGCAGTACTCCAGTAAATCCAGAATGTCGTCTATGATGGGTTGCATCTTATCCAGCGGGCAAATACCAAACCACTTTTTGTCCCCGGGATTTTCACTGATTCCCGCCGAGGTGACATAAACCGGTTCCGCGCCCAAGTCTTCGCACAATTGAAGATACTCATCCAGACCAAAATACAGGTCGTTCTTATAATCCCATCTATTTCTTGTGGAACCGGGCCTTTGTTCAACTGGGCCGATAGAGTTCTTCCAGTTCCAAGCGACATCCATATTGCAGGACTCAGCCGTGCAACCTCCGGGAAACTGTATATATTTAAGTTTCAGGGCGACCAACTTTTCCGCCAAATCGAGCCGCAGGCCGTTGGGCCGATTCTTCCAGGTAGGCGGCATGACGGTCACGACGTCAAAATATACATCCCCTGGTGTGGAGGCATATAAAACGAAGCGGTTGTCTCCGGTAACCTTTGACACACCGCGGGTAGTGAGGTCGCAGGTGAAATGCTGCCAGTTCGCCGTGGGCTTAAATTCCTTTGATTCCGCATAAACAGCGCCGTCATTGCTTTCCAGCCTGGCTTTTAAAGTGCCGGTAAAATGTGGACCTTTCTTAGCCCAGAAAGAGACTTTGTAAGTCGTATTGTTCCGCAACCCGATTCCCCAGTAACCTCCATTCGCCAAGCCCACATTTCCTGAAGCCACCGAAGTAACTTCAAGTTTAATGCAATGCTGCTGACGGCTATTTAGCATCCCGGTGTCGGAAGAAGTTTGTGCGTATAAATTACCATTGGAGGACCCGACTTTTACCAAATACCACTGAGCGATGGGGTTCTTAAGCTCCTCGAATGAAGGATTGTTGATGAGCTGCGCGTATAATCCTCCTTCGAACTGGTAGTTGAATTCTTCCAGTTGCTGCCCTCGGCAAATATCGGCAACCACTGCCCCTGGTTTTGAAACATCAACGACGCAGATACTTTGTGCATGGGCAAGAATGGATCCCATGCTCAAGAGGGTTGCTAAAGTGGGAACGATCAGTTGTCCGTGCTGGAACCTCATCATGTTTTTACCCTTTGGTAGTTTTTGGAAATACAGTCAAGAAAACGAGCGATCGAAGCATTCAAGTCAGACAATCATCTTTGTAATCGATAGAGGTAAACTACATTAAGCCAGAATTGCCTATTAGCATTTCTGACGGCCGAAATATACCACACACTGCCTCGTTTGGGCGGTGGGGGGCGTCTCTATCGGAATTGTTACGTAATCCATACAGGAGGATCTCATGCGGCAACTCAAACCAATTGCCGTCGGCCTTTTTCTCATCACAATTTTGTGGGCGGTGAACTTGCACTCAGCCGAACTGCGTATTGGCACGGCGACTGCCGACATCACGCCAGCGCTGCCCGTGGCCCTGGGGGGGCAGTTCAATCTGCGGATCGCCCACACGGCTGCGACACCTCTAACGGCTAACGTCGTTGCCCTGGAATCAAGCGAAGGGGGCCGATCATTCGGCATGGCGATATTGGTCTCCTGCGATCTTGTCGGGATCCCGGACGACTTCCTTGCCCAGGTCCGCGACGAGGTGCACAAAAGTCTGCCCAACTTAGAGGTGAACAAGATCTTCTTGAACGCAATCCACACGCACACCGCGGCCGTGGTGGATGACCATTATCTGATTCCCAAAGGGGTGACGCAGGTCGATGCCTACCGGGCTTTCTTTGTCCAACACGTGTCCGAAGCGATCACCCAGGCCTGGAACGACCGCCAGGCCGGGAGCGTTACGTGGGGCCTCAGTCATGCCGTGGTGGGCTACAACCGGCGTACTACATACGCCAATGGCTCGTCGCAGATGTACGGCGCTACCAATGTACCGGAGTTCCGGGGCCTGGAGGGCTACGAAGATCACGACGTCAATGTACTCTTCTTCTGGAATCAGGACGGGAAGCTGATCGCCACGATCATCGAGGTACCTTGCCCGGCGCAAGAAGTAGAGAATGACACTACGGTGAACGCGGACTTCTGGCATCCGGTGCGCGTGGCACTACGGCAACGCTTTGGCCGAGATCTGTGCGTGCTGGGCATGGTCGGCGCAGCGGGCGACCAGTCGCCCCACCTGATGTATCGTAAGGCGGCCGAGGAACGGATGCGCAAACTCCGCAATTTGAGCCGTCTTGACGAAATAGCCCGGCGTATCGTGCTTGCCGTGGAGGAAGCCTACGAAACCGTGAAGAACGATCGCCACGCCGGCGTGCCGTTGGTCCACAAGGTTGAGACGCTTGCCTTGCCGATGCGGCTGGTCACCGAGCAGGAATACGCGGAAGCGAAAGCGGAGTGCGACAAAGCCGCGGCGCAGATTGCCGCAGACCCGAAAGCGGCCGACCAGGTCTACATGCGGCTGAAGTGGAATGAAGGGGTCGTAAAGCGGTTTGAGAAACAGAGAACCGACCCCCCATCGAAATACGAGATTGAGCTGCACGTGCTCCGCATCGGGGATGTGGCTCTGTGTACCAACCCCTTCGAGCTTTTCACCGACTACGGGATTCGTATCCAGGCGCGCAGCAAGGCCCTGCAGACGTTTGTAATCCAGCTGGTCGGAGCCGGCTCCTACCTGCCGACTGAGAAGGCCGTTCGGGGTGGCAGTTACAGTGCCATCGTGCAAAGCAATGTGGTAGGCCCGGAAGGCGGCCAGATCCTGGTGGATCGCACGGTGGAACTGATCAACGTCCTGTGGTCCGACACGAAGTAGGCATGCTTCTCGTTCCCAGTTGTCGAGCGTCTTGCAACCCAAAACCCTGCAGAGGGTAAGCGACTTTCGACGGGTAATCCGGGATTTGATTGCGCCACCACTCTTAGGGGGTATGTTCATTTATCCGGTAACCAATCCCAGTGAAGGCCATGCCACAAATTTCCTCGACGCCGGGGAGTCAGGGGTTGCGCTTCTAAGAGTCAGCCTTGAAACGTCAAAGTTCCCGTGAGGAAGAACCGATCTTTTATGGAAATGCGTTGCCTCATGGAACCTGTAGACTTTCTCTCCGACACCCGTGAAGTAAAGGGACCAACTCTCGGCTTCTTGGTCGCCGACCAACTAGGAGAGAGTCAATCTTCGTTCATCATTCGTTTCACATCCGCCGATGAAAGACTGGAACATGTGAACGCCGGCAGGATCATCCGCACCTTTGCGTCTTAAGTGGACCCTGACCCAGCCTCTGTC
>Ga0326728_10004549_pt1 | contig 40759 bp, 28 predicted proteins | sample MB3enrmetagenome_FD_207602 | JGI IMG/M metagenome (GOLD analysis project Ga0326728, IMG submission 207602) | Lab enriched peat soil microbial communities from McLean, Ithaca, NY, United States - MB31MN | ecosystem: Environmental > Terrestrial > Soil > Wetlands > Peat | place: USA: New York... | reverse complement strand
GGGACACGGAAGAATAGGCGATGACGTATTTGAAGTCCTTCTGTTTCAGGGCGACCAGGGTGGCGTAAAGCATGCCGAAGATGGCCAGGAAGGCCAGATAAGGAAGCCAGTATTTGGCGCCGGTCGGGAGGGCCGTGACCGCCACCCGGATGATGCTATAACCGCCCAGGCTCTTCAACACACCCGCGTGGAGCATGGAGGCCGCCGTGGGGGCCGAGCCGTATCCGTCCGGGGACCAGGTATGGAACGGGAAAAGGGCCGCGATGACGCCGAAACCGATGAACAACAGGGGGAACCAGGTCTTCTGGAAGTCCGGGTTGAAGCCGGTCTTGGCCAGGTCCGCCAGGACGCGGATATCGAAGGTATGGACGCCGGAAGCGAAGTACATGGCCAGGAAACCCACCAGCATGAAGGCAGATCCCGCCAATAGATAAACGGTCAATTTCATGGCGGCGTATTCTTTGCGTCCGCTTCCCCAGATGCCCACCAACAGATACATGGGCAGAACGGCGAATTCGTAGAACAGGAAAAAGAAGAATAGGTCCAAACTAACATAAGCGCCCGCGACCCCGCCGACCAACAGCGAGAAGAGGACGAAATACTCTTTCATGCGCAGGGTGATGTTCCAGGAAATGAGCGAACCGGCGAAGTAGACCGAAGCCACCAGCATCACCATCAAAACGCTCATGCCGTCCACGCCCAGCAGGTAGTTGATGCCAAGATTGGAAAGCCAGGGTACTTCCTCCACCAACTGGAACCCGCCCTTGGCGATGGAATAGATGAAAAAGACCTTGAAAGCCAATCCCAGCTCCAAAGAGGCGAGGAAAAGGCTGATCCAACGGGTCCACTTGACCGGCGAGACCATGATGAGGAGAGCCGACAGGGTCGGGATGAGGATGAAGGTGGTCAATAGGGGCAATGGGTTAGGACCCAGTTCGGGCGAATGGAAGAAAAAGAAGGCCGCCAGGAACGGGACCAGGATGGTCGGGATAACAGATAACATTATTTAAATCCTCCGAAGGATCAGAAGCTTATCAGAAGAAAAATGACGGCGATCGCGCCGAAAATGACCAGGGCGTAATTCTGGACCGAGCCGGTCTGGGTCAGGCGGAACAGCCCCCCCAATTTGCGCGCCACCCATCCGGTGCCATCCACCATGCCGTCATCCACCACATTGTCATCGAACCAGGTGCAAAGTGTCGCGACGCCGAAAAGGATCTTGTCGACGATCCAGCCGTAAAATTCATCAACGTAATATTTGTTCTTCAAGAGCAGATAGAGGGGGCGGAAAGTTTGGGCCGTTTTTTCCGCGGACAGGGCCTTCCAGTAATAAAAAGAAGCCGAAAGGAGGATACCCAGGATGGCGACGGTCAGGGAGAACCCGGCCATGGACCAATTGAAGACTTCCTCGTGGTACTCACCGTAATGCAGGAACTTGGAAAAGCCATCGAAACCCGGCAGGTTGAGCCAGCCGACGCTGATGGATAGGAGGGCCAGGATCATCAAGGGTATGGTCATGAAGAGGGGCGACTCATGTGCGTGATCATGCGCGTGAGCGTCCCGGGGCTCACCCAGGAAAACCACGAAGAACAACCGGCACATATAGAACGCCGTCAGGAAAGCCGTGAAGACGGCCACGTAATAAAGCGCCTCATGATAGGGCACCTGGCTGTGGTAAATGGCGTCCAGGATAGCGTCCTTGGACCAGAAACCCGCCAGGGGGTAGATGCCCGAGATGGCCAGCGTGGCGATGGCGAAGGTAATGGTGGTGACCTTCATCTTGCGCCACAGGCCTCCCATCTTCCAGATGTCGTTGGTATGCATGGCGTGGATGACGCTTCCCGCCCCCAGGAACAACAGGGCCTTGAAGCAGGCGTGGGTGGTGAGGTGGAACATCCCGGGCGTGAACCCGCCCACACCGAGGGACAGCATCATGTAGCCCAATTGGGAAAGGGTCGAATAGGCCAGGATGCGTTTGATGTCGTCTTGGGCCAGGGCGATGGAGGCCGCGAAGATAGCGGTGAAAGCTCCCGTGTAAGCCACCACGGTCATGGCCATGGGATCTGCGGAGAAAAGCAGGTAGGTGCGGGCCACCATATAGACGCCGGCCGCCACCATGGTGGCCGCGTGGATGAGGGCGGAAACGGGAGTCGGGCCTTCCATGGCGTCCGGAAGCCAGACATGGAGCGGGAACTGGGCGCTCTTCCCCACCGCCCCACAGAAGAGCAGGAGGGCGATACCGGCGATGAAGGAGGCCTGGTACGTGCCGTTGGCCAGCCCGGTGGTCACCAAGTCCTGGACCTTGGCGAAATCGAAGGTCTGGAACATCATGCCGATGGTCACCACGCCGATGAGGAACCCCATGTCGCCGATCCGATTGACCACGAAGGCTTTTTTGCAGGCGTTGGCGGCTTCGGGCTTGAAATACCAGAACCCGATGAGCAGGTAGGAGCAAAGACCGACCAGTTCCCAGCCGATGAAGAGCTGGAGGAAGTTATTGGATAGCACCAGCAGGAGCATGGAGGCGGAAAAGAGGGAGAGATAGGAGAAGTAGGTGGAGAACCTCTCGTCCTCTTTCATATAGCCCACCGAGTAGATCTGGACCAGCAGGGAGACCAGGGTCACCACCAATAACATGTCCGCGCAGAGCGGGTCGATCAGGATGCCCATGGACGCTTCCCAGGGCGGGATGGAAAGCCAGGTTAAACTCATGGTGATCGTCCGGGCGGCCGGATCAAGGCTCAGCAGTTGAAGGAGGATACCCAAGGAAATGCCGAAGCATACCGCCATGGTCAGGATGGATAAAAAGGCGGATAAACCCCGGAACTTTCGGGTGAATACCGCGATGACCAGGAACATGAGGGCCGGCAGGACCGGGATCAACCACGAATACTGGATCATTCCTATTCCTTGAAGAAAATTAAAAACACTCTAACCACCAAGGCACCAAGGGCACCATGCCGACCTTCCATTCCCTATTTTGCGAGGTCGGCATAGTACCGATTTCCAATAATTATAAATTGGATAATCGGCACAAGAACAACGAAAGATATTTTTTTAAACTTCCAACTACATTCAACCCCGAAGGGAATTTACCTCATCGACGTTCACATTCCTCATCTGACGATAGATCGAGATGATGATGGCCAAAGCCACCGCCGCCTCGGCCGCCGCGATGGTGATGATGAAAACCACGAAAACCGTCCCGTTGTAGTTTCCGTTCCCCCAATATTTCGTGAAGGCCAGGTAATTGATGTTCACGGCGTTCAACATCAGCTCGATCCCCATCAACACCGAAATAGCGTTCTTCCGGGCCAGAACACCGAAGACGCCGATGCCGAAAAGGATCGCGGAAAGATAGAGGAAATGGACCGTGGGAACCTGGATCATGTCGGGTCCTTTCGAGCGACCACAATGGCCCCGACCAGGGCCGACAACAGGAGTATGGAGACCAACTCAAAAGCGAAGGCGAACCCGTTATCTGGCGAGATAAGTTCCGGTCCCAGGGTGTAAACATCATTGGCCTTCACTTCCACCGGGGCGGGCGACGGGATGGAAGACGCGGTTTTCATGGCCGCGGTCGGGTGATCCGTCCATTGGAACGAGGAATTCGAAACGGCCAGGAAAGTGATCAACCCCAGGACGATCGCCACGGCCAGGGCCGGCAGGAGTTGGGTGTTCATGGCCTTGGCCTTTTCGTCCATGACGTTACGGGTCAGCATGATCCCAAAAATGACCAGGACAGTCACAGCGCCGACATAGATGAGCACCTGGACCGCCGCCAGGAATTCCGATCCCAGGTAAAGGAACACGCCCGAAATGCCGAGCATGGTCACCGCCAGGAAAAGGGCGCAATGGAAAAGATTACGGAGGGTCACGACCATCAGGGCGGACGCCGTGATGACCCCGGCCAGGATGTAAAAAAGCGTGGTGGTCATGGTCATTGCGGGGCTCCCTGGGCCGCCGGAACAGCCGCCGGTTCGGTTTCTTCCGTTTTGGGCGCCAAATGGGCCGGACGGACCCATTTCATCGCCTGCTCATCCTGCAAGAGGCTTCCCCGTTTGTAGACGGTGTTTTCATACTCATTGGAAACAAAGGTCAAGGCGTCGAACCCGCAGGCCTCCACACAGTAACCGCAAAAGATACAGGTGGAGAAATCGAGCTTGAAGGTGGTCATGCGTCTTTTGCCGTCGGGCATGCGGACGCCTTCCAGCTTGATACAGCTATTGGGACAGGCCTTGGCGCACATCATGCAGGCCACACAGTTGAACTGGTCCTTTTCGCCGTCATAGATCAGTTTGATCATGCTGCGGCTTCTCACCGGCATCTCCGGACGTTCCTCGGGATATTGCTGGGTGTTCGTCTTCCTGAACATGGTGCGGACAGTGACTGACAGACCGACGAACAGGTTCCAGAGGCCCTTCAATATTCCCGGAAAATAATTTAGGAATTTATTCATCTCAAGCCCCTTTGGCCATCAAAAGCAATATGAAACCGGTCGCCAGTATGTTCAAGATGGCGATGGGTATCAATACTTTCCACCCAAAATCCATCAACTGGTCCACCCTCAGGCGCGGGAAGGTCCAACGGAACGACATGACGATGAAAATGATGAATAGGAGCTTCAGCATGAACCAAACGAAACCTGGCAAATGGAGAAACGCCAGGAACGGAAGCGGAAGCCATCCGCCCAGGAAAAGGGTGGCGGCGACGGCCGAGGATACGATGATGGCTACATACTCTCCCAGGAAGAACATGGCGAACTTGACGCCCGAATATTCCGTATGGAAACCGCCAATGAGCTCCGACTCGGCCTCCGGAATGTCGAAAGGCGCCCGATTGGCCTCGGCGGTTGCCGAGGTGATGAAGATGAAAAAGGCGACGATCTGGGGAATGATGAACCAGGTTCCGTGCTGTTGCTGATACAGCACGATGCCGTTGAGACTGAGGGTGCCCGTGGTCATGATGATGGGGACCAGGGAAAGGACCAGGGGGACCTCGTAGCTGATGATCTGAGCGGAGGAACGGAACCCGCCCAGAAGGGCGAATTTATTGTTCGAACTCCACCCGGCGGTCAGGATGGCGATGACCGTGAAACTGGTGATGGCGATGACATAGAGGATCCCGATGTTCAAGTCCTGGACCACCATGCCTTTATCGAAGGGGATGACCACCAAGCCCATGAAGGTGGCGACAAAAGCCACGATGGGAGCGATGAAATAGGGGATCTTGTCCCGATGGACCGGTTGGACGTCCTCTTTGATGGTGAGTTTGATGGCGTCGGCCATGGTCTGAAGAAGGCCAAAAGGGCCCACTCGGTTGGGGCCCAGGCGGCTTTGCATGCGGGCCGATACCTTGCGTTCCATCCAGACGAGGAACATGACGAAGACGGAAGTGAAACCGAACATGACCACCACAACCACCACGATATCCAGTTGGGCCGCCCAAAAGGACAAACCGACCATGGCGTAGAGCGCATGGAGTATGTCCGTCACAAATCCGATGATGTTCGCGGCTAACGAGACCATTGGCCTGCCTTTTTCCTTGGATTCAGCGATCGACTTCCGGCACGATCATATCGAAACTTCCCAACACCGCCATAATGTCAGCCACTTTCCAACCCCTGGTCAAGGCGTCCAGGACATAGAGGTTGTTGAAAGAAGCGCAGCGGAACTTGGCCTTCCAGGGTTTGGGGGTTCCATCCCCCACCAAGTAAATACCCATCTCCCCGCGGGAGGATTCGATACGGGAATAGAACTCGCTGGCCGGAGGGGCTTTCAGGATCGGCGGCATCTTAGCTTCGAACGGCCCTGGTTCCAGCTTGTCCAGACATTGCCGGATGATGGACACGCTTTCCCTCATCTCGTTCATTCGCACCTTGTAACGGCTCCAGCAATCCCCGCCCTGTTCCAAGGGCTCATTGAATTTCACCTGGTCATAAAAGAGGTAAGGCTGCTGCTTGCGCACGTCGCAGGGAACCCCCGAGCCGCGAAGGGAGGGTCCCGATACCCCGCAATTGATGCCTTCCTCCGCCGTCAGGACCCCCACTCCCTTGGTGCGTTCCAGGAAGATGGGGTTATAGGTCAGCAGGTCCTCGTACTCATCCACCTTCGGTTCGAAGTAATCCAGGAAGGATCTGCACCGCGGGACGAACTCGGGAAGGATGTCGATCATGACACCGCCGATGCGGATGTAATTGTAGGTCAACCTCTGACCGCAGGTCATTTCGAAAAGGTCAAGGATCCTCTCTCTTTCCCGTAATCCGTACAGGAAAGGGGTCAAGGCGCCCAGGTCGCCGCCAAAAGCGCCCATCCACAAAAGATGGCTGGCCAGCCTTTGAAGTTCCACGAATATCATGCGAAGCCATTGTGCCCGGGCTGGGGCTTCTATTCCCATCAAACGTTCCGCGGCAAGGGCGAACGCCAGGTTAACGCTCATGGCCGATACATAATCCACCCGGTCCGTATAGGTGATGCACTGGGGGTAGGTCCGATTCTCGCAGATCTTCTCGATGGAACGATGGAGGTAGCCCAAGACAGGCGTGGTCTGCTTGACGGTCTCGCCGTCCAGCTTCACGACCAGACGCAGCACACCGTGGGTCGCCGGATGTTGGGGACCCATATTGACGACATAATCATCCGTGCCCAAGCGGGAAAGATCGTCCGCTTTAACTCGGCTTAACAATAAATCCGTCATCCGTAAAGTCCTTCCTTAAAGGATGCTTCAAATAGTCATCCGGCATCATGATGCGGCGCAGATCCGAATGGCCCTCGAAGATGACGCCGTAAAGGTCGTACACTTCCCTCTCGAACCAATTGGCGCTCTTCCAAATATTCTCAAGGGTGGGAACCCGAGGATTGTCCCGAGGAGTGTCCAGTTTAACCGTGATCTGAGAGAGGTTTTTATAGGACCAGAAGTGGCAAACAATGGTGATCTTGTTTTCTTTGGGATAGTCGACCGCGGTCAGACTGGAAAGATGATCGTAACCTTGGCGATCCTTGAAGCCCTGGCAAAGAGTGATATAGGAATCTTGCTTGGCGATGACAATGACCTCTTTTTGGGCGGATATGACCACCGACAGGACCTCACCTTGAAAGTCTGTCTCGATCCTGGATTTTATCTCATCATTCGTCATGTCGAACTAACTCCCCATATTCTGGACTTCATAAGCAATCGACTAGAGATTCTTCCTTCTACGGAAAACCGGCTCATCCTCGATCTTCTTCTGGATGGCCATCAACCCATGGATCAGGGACTCGGGGCGGGGCGGACACCCAGGGACGTAAACATCCACTGGGATGAAAGAATCGATCCCTTTCACGACGGTATAGGAATCATAGTAATAAGGCCCGCCGGCGATGGTGCAGCTTCCCATGGCGATGACCCAACTGGGTTTTGGCATTTGTTCATAGAGTTTCTTGAGGGCATAACCCATCTTTTCCGTGATGGTCCCGGCGGCGATCAAAAGATCCGCCTGACGGGGAGAGGGTCGGAAAACCTCCGAACCGAAACGGGCGAGGTCATAACGGCCTCCGGCGGCGGACATCATCTCGATGGCGCAGCAGGCGGTCCCGAACTGAAGCGGCCAGAGGGAATTCTTACGGGCCCATTTGAAAATGAACCCGACCGCTTTTTCCAGGGTCCAGAGCCCCGGGATCTGGCTCTCGCTTTCCATTTGCTGGATCTCGTGTTGAGAAACATTCTTCAAGTCTATTCCCATTTCAAGGCCTCTTTCTTCCACGCGTAGGCCAGGCCTACCAGCAGGATAGCGATGAATACGATCATCTCGCCGAAGCCGAACATGCCTAAAGGTTTGAAAGAAACCGCCCAGGGATAGAGGAACACGGTCTCGATGTCGAAGATGACGAAGAGAAGCGCGTAAAGATAGAAACTGACATTGAACCTGATCCAGGCGGTACCATAGGTCTCGACCCCGCATTCATATGTGTCCTCAAGGATCTCTTTCTTGAATTTATACCGGAGGCCAAGCAACCCGTTCGGGCTCAATACCCAACCGGTCAGGAAAGCCATGAGGATGAAGAATATCCCCGCGATCAGGAAAACCAGGACATATCCGTATTGTTCTAGCATATTCTCTCTTATGAGCAGTGTTTGGAAACTTCAACAGCCACATCTATACATAGTGGCTTATTAAAATTCAAGGACCCGATAACCGGAATCGTAACCTTAGAACTTGATTAAAAATCGCGTGTCGTGAGGAAATCAGCGAATTTCAAAAGCTCATTTTTATCCCGGTGGCCGTTCAGTTGGGTCAAGGACGATTTGGCGTCCTCGACGAAAAGCTTGGCCACACGGATCGAATGCTCGATAGCGTCGTATTTGGCCAGCACTTTTGTGATGAGCTGGAAATCCTTCAAGGTCTTGACCTTCTTCAAAATAACCTTCTTGAGTTGTTTTTTCTCGGCCTCAGTCCCAGTATTCAAGCAGTGGATGATCGGCAGGGTGAGTTTTCCCTCGCGCAGATCGCTCATGACTGGTTTGCCGACCTTTGCCTCTTTGCCCACATAGTCCAAGGTATCGTCGATGATCTGGAAGGCCATTCCAATGCCCATACCGAACCGGTAAAGATGATCCACCATACGGCCGTCCGCCCCGGCCAGCATCGCGCCCGTTTGGCAGCTTGCTGCGAAAAGGCAGGCGGTCTTTTCCCGCACCACTTGGAAATATTGCTCTTCGGTCAGATTCACATTGAAGCGGTTAAAAGTCTCGGATATTTCCCCACGGCAAATGATGTTAGTTGTGTCGGCCAGTGTACCCAACACATCCTTAGGCAGGTTTTTCGCCATCAAGTAGAAGGATGACGCGAAAACATAATCCCCCATCAGGACCGATATCTCGTTACCCCATTTAAAGTTGAGGGTCTTTTGTTTTCGGCGGGTCGCAGAATTATCAATGATGTCGTCATGGATAAGGGTGGCTACATGGAGCATCTCCAATGAGGCCCCCAGAACGACCGTCTCATCGGTGACCTTGCCGCAATAACGCGCGGAAAGAATGGCCAATGCCGGCCTGGCGCGTTTGCCCGCGGACTTGGCCAAGTAATCGACCATCTGTTGGACAAAGATATTCTCGGTCCTCAGGGAACGGGCAATAGCCTGCTCGACCCGGTCCAGATCCTTTTGAATAGGGGCTGTCAGTTCCTTTAATTGCACAAATACTCTCTTATTCGATTTATAAAGCTCGTTCATTCATAGATATCCATGAAGTCCCGTTAAAACAATTTAACCCCAGGACCGGTCACGGAAGCAACAGGCGGTTTAAAAAATTCCCCACTTGACTGCGGTAAAAAACAAAGCGCGCGGCTATTCCCCGAACTGCTCTTTCATCTCGAGGAATTTAATGAATTTCTCAAGATTTTCCAGGCTGGTTACCACGATGGTCTCGCCGGATAGGCTGATCACCCTGGCTTTGATGAGTTTATCGACTATCTCTCGGGTTTTGATCATATCCAAACCGCACATCTTGCTCAATTCTTGGATATTGAAGTTGATGTCCATCGTGATGCCGTTGGGCCCTTCCTCGCCGTGCTTGTGCACGACCAGGAGAATGGTATTGGCTACCAAGCGGTTGGCATCCTTGATCATCAGGTTGGCGATCTGCTGGTTCGATTCTCGAAGGCGCGAGGTCAGGTTTTTAAGTATCTTTTTGACGATCTTCGGGTTGGTCTGCATATGCATCTCGAAGACTTCCTCGTCCAGCGCGATCAAACGGGAAGGCTCCATGGCTACCGCGTTAGCCGAGCGAACATCCTTGTCAATAACAGCCATTTCGCCAAAAAAATCACCGGGTCCCAGTATGACCAGAGTCTTTTCCACACCATCCTTGAGCTGTTTAGCGATCTTGACCTTACCCGACTGGATGATGAACATCTCATTACCAACATCCCCCTCGCGGAAAATGACGTCCCCGGCGTTATAGGTGCGTCCGCATTTATCGAATATCTCTTGTTCAGAACTCATGATTGGGAACCCTTTCGGTCTATCCTGGCGAAGCAGAAGGATTTTAACAAAACATCAGCAGAAGTCCATGTCGAAGAAACCGGCGAAATGAGACCGGAGTGGCTCAGAAATAAAAATCCAAGGCGAAATGGTGATTGGACCCCAGGAACCCATCATCGGTCCAAGCGTAATCCAAACCGATGTAATTCTTGAATGCCGCTATCTTCACCCCCGCCCCAAGATAAAGACCAGCCTTACCCCCGATGCCCACTTGATTTTGATCGATGGTACCCTGGAATTGGTAGCCGAAGCGACCCACCAAAGTATCCTTATACCAGTACTCCCCGCCAAGATTCGCCGAAATAGCGTTGTCGTTAGGGAAATTCATGTCATAGTCCACTGTGAAATTATCCTCGAACATCTTATACGCCACACCCACCTTGACATTAAATGGCAGGGGATCAGCGACTTGATAAAACTTCATACCAGGCCCGATGTTTTGGAGATTGAATCCAGCCGTCAAATGAGGTACGGGTGTGTGATAAAGCCCGCCAATGTCCACGGCAAAGTCAGAAGCTGTATTGGCCGACGCCAAATTTTTAGAAATATACTTGACGGTAAGTCCCAAATCAAAGTTATAGCTTACCCGGTAAGCGCCCGCCAGATCGATATCCATATAGCTTTCGCCAACGTTCAATCCGCTGGGTGTACCATCAGCATTCGTGCCAGGATCGGTTCCGGTGGAAACCAGTTTCACCCCGGCCCCTAGAGCCGCGTCATTACTGACCTTAGACCCAATGGCGAAATAATCGTATCGAACGGTTTCAATGAACACGTCGTATTGCGCCGTGATATGAGTCCCCCCCATTTGACACAAACCCGCAGGGTTCCAATAGACGGCATTGGCATCATCCGCGGTCGCGACGAAAGCTTGACCCATGGCGATGGCCCTAGGCCCTACAGGGATCTTAAGTTCGACAGCTCCTGTGCTGCCCGGTCCACCGGCTTGAACGGTTTGGGAAAAAACCAAAATGCCAACAAACAAAACAAATGCGGAGTATTTATTCAATATTTTGGACAAGAGATTCTCCTAAAAAAACTTATTAAAATTATATCCTTTGCTGTTAATAAACGTCAACGTGCAATTCTGGTTTGCACGGTCAACTTCTTGGTGTTTCTCGCACGGTTTTGGTCTTTTTGGATTTTTTCAGCCAAGAACCTTCCGGTATGGGACCTTCTGTTGGCCATCAAATCATCGACCGAACCAGTCGCCACCACCATTCCGCCTTCATCTCCTCCTTCCGGACCCAGGTCCACGATATAGTCCGCCGTCTTGATGACATCTAGATTATGCTCAATAACTAAGACGGTATTCCCAGCCTCTACCAGTCTTTTCAGGACAGTGATCAGATGGTGAACATCCGCGAAGTGGAGTCCAGTGGTCGGTTCGTCCAAAATGTAGAATGTTTTTCCCGTACTTCTTTTACCCAACTCGGTCGAAAGTTTAATCCTCTGCGCTTCCCCTCCAGATAGAGTAGTGGCCGGTTGCCCTAGTTTGATATAACCCAAACCCACATCGTTCAGGGTAACCAGGATACTCTTGATCTTTGGAACGGCCGCGAAAAATACCAGGGCTTCTTCCACACTCAGTTCCAGGACTTCAGCGATGTTTTTCCCTTTGTATTGGATCTCAAGGGTTTCCCGGTTGTAACGCTTCCCCTTACATACCTCGCAAGGGACATAAACATCCGGCAGGAAATGCATCTCGATCTTGATAACGCCGTCCCCTTCACACGCCTCGCAACGTCCGCCCTTGACGTTAAAGCTGAACCTCCCTTCTTTATATCCCCTGGCTTTCGATTGCGGCAATCGGGAGAACAAGTCCCTCACATGGGTAAAAAGTCCCGTATAGGTCGCTGAATTAGAACGGGGAGTACGTCCGATCGCCGACTGGTCGATCTCGATGACCTTATCGATATTTTCCACCCCTTCAAGGGACTCGTATCCCTCAGGTTTCATCCGCAAGTGATAAAGCTTATGCATTAAAGCCGGATAGAGCGTCTCCATGACCAGTGTGCTTTTACCAGAGCCCGATACACCTGTGACCGCCACGAAACATCCCAGTGGGATATCCACATTCAAGTTCTTCAGATTGTTCATCGTCGCGCCCTTTAAAGAAAGGCGTTTTTCTCTCGATTCAGCTGGTCCTAATTTCGGTTCGATGGATAATCTGCCGGAAAGATATTGACCCGTCAGCGATCGTTGGTTGGCCAGGATCTTAGGTAAACTTCCCTCCGCGATCACTTCCCCGCCTTGCAAACCCGCTCCCAATCCCATATCGATGACATGGTCCGCCGCTTCGATGGTATCCTCGTCATGCTCCACAACAATTATGGTGTTCCCGATATCTCGAAGATGCTTAAGTGTGGCCAACAACTTGACATTGTCCCTTTGATGCAGCCCGATGGAAGGCTCATCCAGGATATATAGGACACCCACTAACGCGCTTCCAATCTGAGTGGCAAGATGGATCCGTTGGGCTTCTCCACCCGAAAGCGAAGCGGTCATACGATCCATGGTCAGATAATCAAGGCCCACGTTTTTCAGAAAACCCAGTCGGCTTTTGACTTCTTTAAGGATTTGACCCGCGATGGTCAACGTTCGAGCGTCCAGCTTCAAGGTCTCAAAGAATTGAACGCATTTTTTCACCGAGAAATGGGTGATATCGATGATGTTGAGTTCCCCAATGGTCACGGCAAGACTTTCCGGTTTCAAACGGGTTCCCTTACAGGCACGGCAGGGCTTGCTCAAAAGATAGTTCTCGATATCCTCCCGAATGGATTCTGAATCGGTCTCATGGTAACGGCGTTCCAGATTCGGGATGACTCCCTCGAATGTGCCCCAATATTTCTGAACGTAAGTTCCTTTTTTGATCTTGAACTCGATGTCGTCTTGGGTGCCGTAAAGGATGGCATCCTGGACATTCTTCGGCATTTTCTTGAATGGAATATCCAACCCGACTTTGAAATGGTGGCATACTCCTTCCAGGAGGTTCTGGTAATAAAGGGCCTTGGGGGAGTTGTAAGGATCGACCGCCCCTTCTTCCACGGTCTTTTCGGGATCCACTACCAGCACAGGATCCGCTTCCATTTTGTATCCCATTCCCGAACAAGCCGGACAGGCTCCGTGTGGATTGTTGAAGGAGAAATTTCTAGGCGCCGGCTCTTCCACGCTTATTCCGCAATAAACACAGGCATAATGTTCTGAAAATAGATGTTCCTCAGTTTTGGCGCCCGAACCCTGCAGGATTTTTACCACACCATCCCCATACTTCAGAGCCGTTTCCAGGGAATCGGCCAATCTTTTCTTGATATCGCTTTTCAGCACCAAGCGGTCGATAACCACCTCGATATCATGTTTCCGGTTCTTCTCCAAAGGTATATCTTCCGAAAGATCCAAGATTTCACCATCCACCCGTACGCGGACAAAACCATCTTTTCGGACTTGATCAAAGATCTTTTTATATTCACCCTTACGGCTTGAAATGAGGGGCGACAAGATCTGCAACCGGGTCCCCTCAGGTTGTGAAAATACCCGGTCCACGATCTGTTGAACGGTCTGACGGGTGATCGGCCGTCCGCAATTGATGCAATGGGGAGTACCAACCCGGGCGAATAAAAGACGAAGATAATCATAGATTTCAGTCGTGGTTCCAACAGTTGAACGGGGATTCTTGCTCCCCCCCTTCTGTTGGATAGCCACCGCAGGAGACAGACCTTCGATCAAATCAACATCCGGTTTTTCCATCAATCCCAGGAACTGCCGGGCGTAGGATGAAAGCGACTCGACATAACGGCGCTGGCCCTCCGCATAGAGGGTATCAAAAGCCAAAGAAGATTTGCCCGAGCCAGATACGCCGGTAATGACGACCAGTTTATCCCGCGGTATCTCCACTGAGATGTTCTTGAGGTTATGTTCTCTGGCTCCGCGAACAACAATTTTGTCGATCTTCATGATGGCCGTGCTTTCTTGGAAATGGCAACTAACTATTATGATCTCATTTCGGCCCCGATTTCCACCGTTGGCCGAAGATGGAATATCCAATAAGGGTTGGTTTATTTCAAGACAGGGAATGGATTTATCGGATCATTGGAACTGGGTAGCGGAGCCGGTCAAGCCCTGATTCCGGATGCCGTTGATCTGGTTAAGTTGATCATTCGACACTGTCAAAGGCCTGCCCGGGAAGGCTTTCAGGTTCAGGGTAAAAAAAGCCTTGGAACCCTGGATGGGATCCTGGGTATAGCTTAATTGCGCTTCCCAATCATGCAGATCCCGATAAATGCTGATGCTTCTTGTCTCGAACTGAGCGTTTGTCACATCGTAGCTTTCGATCATGGAAATCCGATAATTGGTAAAGAATGCGAAATCCACTTCCCCAGCGATCTCAAAGGTGGAAGGAACCCCTCCAGGTCCGATATATCCGGTATTACTGACATTTGGGTCCACAAAATTACCTGACATCCTGAAACGCCACATATCCCTCGGGCTGCGAATATTTAGGACCGTGTTGAAATCCTTGACCGTATTGGCATCGACCGAATAATCCAGGATTCCCAAATAATCATAATAAGGGGATGGAGTGAGGTATATCTCTTGCCTAAGATATGAAAGTCGAGCTGATTCCGTGCTGACTTGAGCGCCAAAATCATAAGAAGTACTCGTTGTAGTTCGGAACACCGAACCACCCGTGAATTCCATGGATCCAGTAAGCAGGTTTGAAGTAATGCCGTGAGGAGGATCCGTCGGCAGAAGGTTGTCCAATTTCTGATTGAATGTATGCGAAAAAGTCGAAGTGAAAAAATCGGTCCAACGGCCTGTCCAAGTATTGTTCGTATTAACTGTGTGGGTCTCCCCAAAATTGGTCCCACCGATATCGGCTAAATTTTGATAATTTTCATCCATGGCGAATCGCGAGAAGATTGTCTGGGTCTGGAACAATAAAACGCTCTGGCTTATTCCTAATTCTCCCGTCAAATGGTTCACATAATAACCATCCGCCTGGGTCCAAGTATGGTCCCCATTGAGGCTTAAATCCCACTTTAACCAATTACTGCCGATCAACCGCTGGGGAAAAAGGCTGAAGTTCAATTGAGGCAGGGTCTGAAGACTCCGGTTGAAATGACTTTCGATGGTATCGGTAGTATCGTTGAAATTCGGGGTCTCCTGCCTTCTGAATAAAACTCCTAATGAATATTGCTGGCGGCTGAGAGTCGCCGAAAGATCGTATTCCCTTTGAGTTGATACCAGGCTCGGGTCTCGACGGGCGACCGAATAATCCTGGCTGAACATACCATCTCCCGGGATATCCGCCTCAATCCTTCCTTGGACGCTGGAGGAAAGAGCCCACAAACCTCGGATTCTTGATTCCCAACGGAGGTGGTTGGTGTCTTTTTCATCGATGCCATAGCCATATAGAGAAAGTACGGAATAATCGTTCAAGGCTATCTCATGACGTAACCCAAGACCCAATCCCTTCTTGAAAAAATAATCGGTCGAGAGAGAGCCATAACTCGTGGGATTGAACAGGTAATTCGTGGTCAACAGAACATAATTGCCCAAATAATCGGTCTGGCCCGTGGAGATCGAAAGAGGTGTACGAATATCGTGGATCGTTTTTACGAAGAATGGAAAATAAAAGACAGGCACCTTCCCTATATACAACACAACATTTTCGGCCACGAGGTAATCCCCCGAATAGATAGTGATCTTATCGGCCTTTAAGTAAAAATGCCGGTAACCAGCCGGAAAATCACAAGTGCTCGTTACCGCGTCCTTAATGACAACTTTTTGCTCCAAAATATCTATCTCGGAACCCGTACTTACCCAGGGAGGGGATGTGGTCTTGATGTTAAACGCGTGTCCAATTTTGGATCTCAGGTTATAGTTCAGGGTTTGAGCCTCTATCTCTTCATTCTCGTTCTGCCATATCACGTGTCCGGTGGCCTGAATATCTTGAGCGGTAACGTCATACCTGATCTGATCGGCATAGAGATGGACCAACCCCTGTTGGATATGAACCTGTCCCTTGGCCATAACAAGGTTCTGATCCCTCAAAAACTCGATCGTATCGGCTTGTAAATGGACCTTTGAATCAAGCGAGAGGGAAAGATCGGCATGGGATTGGGCGGCGAATAAGGTTAGGGATAAAAAAGTCATGGCCGAAAGGAACGACTCAAACTTTCTGTCGAAGGGTCTTTTCATTTCGGAACCATCCCCTGCGGTCCCGATGGCCCCTTATCCCTGTCCCTTTTGCGAAAAGTAATCTTGTTCCAAAATTCCCATCGATGGTTCAACCAATAAGCCAGGCCAAATCCCACTAAGCCAAGGAATAGGTTGGGCAGCCACATTGCCATAAATGGCGATATCACACCCATTGGCCCCCCCGCCGAGCCATAAAGAATGAAACCCTCGTAAATGGTCACCAACACGAGGGAAAGCAAGGGGCCAAGGATGGATCCAGCCCTAGTCATGAGGCCAAGCGGGATGGCGATGAAGGCAAAGGCTAAAGCGGAAAAAGGGATGGAAATCTTCTTATGCAATTCGGTTTCCTCATAACGGGTATCCTTATTCTCACTTTTCTCTTTCTGGATCCGCAGGGCCAATTCTTTCATTGAAATGTTGATTGGCGCGCTGAAATCGATAGGGCCCTGACTCATATGCTGACCGCTTAAATCCAGGGCACAATTCTTGAATTGCATTTGCATAAGCGTATCAAGTTTTGGATCTTTTTTGGTGCCCACTTGCTGCATGAAACCTTCTTTGAGGTCGAGGATCACATGGTAATTGGATAAATCTTGATGAAGGAAACCCTCCCTGGCCAACACCAACCGATAGGGATACCCTCTTTCATCCATCATTTCCACGGTAATGTTCCTTAATTTCCCTGTCGCATCATCCTTTTGATCGAAATAAAGCACATAACCAGTGAAGTCTTTTATAAAAATCCTCTCTTTGACCACAATGGAGGACTTTTCCGAGATGATCTTATAGTCCAATTTCAGGAACGAGGTATTTCCCCAGGGCAGGATGGTGTCCATGAATAACACAAGAAATAGACTCATCATGAATCCAAGCCCGATCATGGGCCAGATCAGGACCCAAAGGGAAAATCCGCAGCTTTCTAGCGCAAGCGCTTCCCTGTCCGCACTCAACCTTCCAAAGACCATGAGCAAAGCGATGAGAAAACCTATCGGGACCGCCAAGACAAGGAAACTGGGTTGGTAATAAAGCAAAAGCAGGAATGAGTTGATGATACCGGCGTGATAAACAAGAAGGTATTTAAGGAAAAGCTCAAGATAAAAAAGGAGATTCAAGATAAAAACAACGCATCCTGTGGAAAGCAAGAATGGTGGCCATAGGGACTCAAGGCAATAACGAAGAAGCACGGGCATTAAAAATCCTTTACAAGCTCAAAACATCGTTCTCGGAGTCTTTGGAATGTGTTCCCGCCAATCTTACACGAAGGGCATTTCATTATAACCTAATGAAATGCCCTGTTAGATAGGAGCGGAAAGATCGTCAGAGGAAGGGTTTAAGCGGCTGGTTTGGCTGGGCGCGAAAGTGTGGGTATATCCTGCAAGTATCCCCCGTTCACACTAGCCGGAACAGCTGGTAAGCCCAGGTTGAAATTATCCAAATTCGCGGGAGAAGTACCGACTACTCCCGTGTTATTTACAATCGAAGGAACCGCCCAATCATCCACTCCCGGAACTCCCTGGGCAGGAGGGGCCGCGGCGGTCATGGCTGGAGGCATGGAATAATTAGGAACAGCGGCCGAAGAGAAATCAACATTTGGTGGAGCGATCATGCCAGGGGGAAGATCCGATGGAGCCATCGGAGGGGGCATGGCCGCCATAGTGTTATCCAGCATCCCGGGCAACCCGGTATCCACCGATGAAGGAGCCATAGACGGCAATCCAGCAACAGAAGAATCACCTGGCATGCCTGGCAAACCATTATCGACTGGCATTGGGGCTGCCGGCGGCAACGACGCCATCGTATTCTCCGGAGGAAGAGCTAAACCACCATTATCCATCGGAAGAGGCGCGGCCGTCGGCAAACCAGCTACGGTGTTATCCGGCGGTAATGCAAGACCGCCGTTATCCATTGGAACGGGTGATGCGGGAGGTAATCCAACCATTGTTGTATCAGAAGGCATTCCAGGTAAACCACTATCCATCGGCATGGGTGCGGCTTGTGGCAAAGCGGTAACAGTATTGTCGGGAGGAAGAGCTAGTCCGCCATTGTCGATTGGCGCAGGAGAAGTAGATGGCAAACCGGCCATGCTGTTATCAGGCGGTAAGGATAAACCGCCGTTGTCCATTGGGACCGGTGAAGCAGGGGGCAATCCAGCCATTGAATTATCGGGAGGAAGAACCATCGCACCATTATCCATCGAAGGCGGCATGGAAGGCGGAAGGGCGGCCGTCGAAAGATCAGGCGGCAAAGAATTAGCGCCATTATCCGTAGGAATTGGCGGTGCTAGCGGGGATGCTGCCGCCGTTTGGGGAAGCGGAATGTCAGAAGGAAGCATCGAGGAATTATTGTTCATGATAGACGGAGGTAAAGCTGAATTATTGTCTTGTGGTAAAGCTGCCATGGAATTATCCATCCCAGGAAGCGGCGCAAGCTCCATCCCAGATGATGGAAGTCCATTGGCATTAGCCAAGTTATCTACTGGAGCACCAGGCAATTGAGACTGCGGGAGAGCAGGAAGACCAGCCGGAGGATTATTGTCCGCACCAGGAAGCGCCGGGGCGGCAGATGGCATACCACTATTATCACCGGGAAGGCCTGGCAATCCCGCAGGCGCGTTATTGTCCATACCAGGTAGCGCGGGAACAGCGGAAGGATTACTGTTATCCCCTGGTAAAGCAGGCAAACCGGCTGGAGGATTATTGTCCGCACCGGGGAGTGGTTGAACAGCAGGGGAAGCGCTAGTGTCACCAGGAAGCGCTGGTAACCCAGCCGGGGGTGTATTGTTATCAGCGCCAGGCAAAGCAGGTAGCGAATTATCTGTTCCTGGCACTCCAGCTGAAGGGGCTGGAATTGATTCACCCGGAAGGGCGGGTAAGGATGGCGAGGATGCACCAGGCGAGGGAATGGCATTACTGGAATTATCAGAGGGTAAAGGAGGTAATCCCCCACCAGGAGCAGAACTCCCTGAATCCGGTGTGCCAGTCAAAGGTGCATTGGAAGCTCCATTATCAGTAGGTAATGGTGGTAAACCAGTCGGAGCGGAAGTATTCACAGAAGAAGTGTTCTCCGCAGGAAGTGGTGGAAGTCCTCCACTTGTATCGGCAGGCGCTGCCACAGAAGGTTGAGCACCATTATTCTCTGTAGGAAGCGCAGGCAAGCCAGCGGGAGCAGAACCAGCAGGTGACGTTGTCCCATTCTCAGGCAAAGGAGGTAATCCTCCTGCAGACGCAACCGTTCCGTTTCCAGGCAAAGGCGGCAAAGAATTCGCAGATTCGGTAGTACTTGTCCCTGGTAATGGTGGCATTGGACTAGCAGATGCCGTAGTGGATGAACCCGGTAAAGGAGGCAAAGCCGGTGAATTAGCATTGCTTGTTTGAGTTGGCGAAGTAGCCGAAACCATAGGCGCGGGAGGTTTCTTGTTAGACGCAAGCATAGAACCATGCCTGAAATGTTTCATATCCGGCGCGAAGAAAAGTTTGGAAGGTAATCGGTCCCGAACTTCCTCAGTAACTTTTTTCACAATAAGGTTATCAGAAGGATCGATGGTCAATTCAATAAATTCAAATGAAGAAGTATATCGCTGGACTTCTGAAATCTTTATAAAACCAACCGGATCACCATGAGGTGTAAATAGCGCAAACACATCACCCATTCTCACCCCGGTCAATTCTCCAATATCGATATAATTTCCACTGTAATTTTTACCCGGGGTGTCCCGCAAGGCAATGACTTGACCACCAATTACGGTACGGTTATTAAAGAGGCGTTTAATGACATTCTTGGTTTGGACTGAGTACGGAAGATCAACACCAGTAGAGGGTGCTAAACCATATGTCGCGAAGGATAAGGTCGGAAAAAGGATCAACCCCATTACTAACGAAAGGAGACGCAAGGAAGGTTGAAATCTCATGGATACCTCAAGAAGGAAGTAAAGTAAAAGCTTTCAACGTTAGGAACATTATGATAATCAAAAAACAAAAAAAGAGGGGACTTTTTTGTTAAAAATCCCCTCTTTCGCTTTCCGGCAAACGACTAAAGACGGGTGATCAAAGAAATATAGTGGATCCCGCCGATGGAATTGCTGACAAATGCGTAATCGATCTCGAACAAATAAGCCCAAACCCCTACCCCGACCGATGGCGTAAAAGAATCATTATCAAATTGGAAACCCTTGGTCTCAAAACCTCCCCTTATCGCTACGAATTGACGATACCAATATTCCACACCGAAATGATAATTGTTCAACGCTTCCCCGGCATACAGGGTATCCGCGTCAAAATTTACTGATAAAGTGCTGATGGGAACCGGGGTCTTATTGGTCATCAACCTCTTCCCCAACTCCTGGGTATAGGACAACCCCACAGTCAAAGAAGGTTGCAATACTTGAGTTGGATTGGATGGAGTATTTTGCCAAGTCACATAAGAACCACCTGTTATATCCCTTCCAATTATCCCTATTGAAAATTCTTTGGCTGGTTTGAAGAGAAGGCCAAGATCCGATCCAAAACCAAAAGCTGAAGCGCCATAGGTGTCGGTCTTCAGCAACTTAATGGTGCCGCCCAGAGCGAACATATTATCTAATTTCCATCCTCCAGAAATGAACCCAGCCTGATCGGAATAAGATGTAGTCCCAAGCACTGTGGGGCTGCTTGCGTTAGTAATAGAAATGTTATCCACGCCTAATCGAAGATAACTCAAAGCATAGGAACCTGCAGATTGTGTATTAAACGCGACGTTCACAAAATCGTAACTTTGCAGGTCTTGTTGGGCCGCATGCATTGTCGTGATCTCGACATCGTCGATCATCGCCAACCCGGCCGGATTCCAATAGGCCGCGGTTGCGTCATTCGCGGCGCCGGCAAAAGCTCCACCCATAGCCAAAGGACGCGCCCCCGCACCCTTCGTTAAAACTTCAGCGGTGTAATTTGATGAATCGGCGCGGAGAAAATATGGCACCGAAAAAAACACCATGAAACCTAAAGACAAAGCCGTATAAAATCGTTTTGAAATCAAAACTTTTCTCCTCTCACTTCAAAAATATATTGGGGCGTCGCTGGTTAAAAGTTTATCAACCCAAATAACAAAATGCAACTTCATTGGCAGCAACCACAAAACTAAAGAGCATGACCACTTTTACGATAAACCTTTTTCCCATTTTGCGTTTCATTCCCAAAGATGAAACAAATTCATTTTATAAAATTCCATGTCATTGTTTTTAACAATGCTCGGTATGGCCGTTTATTTCGACTGACCAGCCGAAAAGACTCCATGGAAAGAGCAAACCCTTTAATCTATTAGGAAATTTTGACAAAAAAATCCCTATGCGACTTCCCTTTAGGGTGGTCGATTTGTTGACAAAAGCTTAAATGGCTAGGTATAGTTAGCCACAGTTTTTTTGCTATTTTAAAAGCGATTTTATTAATTCTTGCCCTAAAAGCCATAAGGAGTTTTGAATGTCCGATACTAAAACCTGCAACAAATGCGGATCAAAAAACCCATCCAATAACAATTTTTGCGAACAATGCGGAACAAAACTTACTGCCGGAGGCACTATCCCATCGATTCCGGAAAAAAATCAGAAACCTAATCCTTCAACAAAAAACAATAAAAACATACCCGCGGAAACAGAACTAAAGGAAAAAAACGTAGTCATCAGCACTGCTCCTTCATCGGGATTTTCCATTTCTTGGATACAGGTTGCTTACGCTATTCTTTTGCTGATTACTGTCTTCACTCGTTTTGACCACCTCGGTTTCAAACCGCACCATCACGACGAGAGTATGCATGCCTTTTATTCCTGGCAGTTGTATAAAGATGGGGATTATGAATATAACCCTATGATGCATGGCCCTTTCCAATTCCATGGCAATGCATTTATGTACTACCTCTTTGGTTGCTCGGACGCCACATCTCGTTATCTAGCCGCCACATTCGGTTTGATCACAGTCATTCTGGCAATTTTCTTAACACCTTTTATTGGCCGAACCGGCGCTTTTTTAGCCACCGCTATGATAGTATTTTCCCCCAGTTTTATGTACTTTGACCGATTCACCCGGGAGGACGCATATATTTGCGGAGCAACCTTCGCTATGGTCGTTTTTCTTTTTAGATATCACCGGTTCCGTAAACCAACCGACCTTTGGATCGCCTCCCTCGGCTTCATCATTGCCTTTTGCACTAAAGAATCCATGTTTCTCACAATCGCCGTTGTTGGGACCTACCTTTTTATGCGCTTATTGCCTTGGGCAGACGTTTTGATCGCTGGCGGTTTGACTGCTACTGGGGTTTTAAGCCAATTGATCATCCCGAAGTCCTCCCCTGCCCACCTTCCAGCCTTGCTTCTTCTGGCCGGGTGCGCCTTCCTATACACAATGTACCAACTCTATGGACGTTGGAGATTCAACCAAAAATCCGGCCCTGAAAACAAACTTTGGGAGATCGTAGCTGGTTTGGGAATTGAGCGCGTCCAGGTTGATATCCTTCTTTTCATCGGATGGTGGGCTCTCTGTCTTATAGCCCTTCGGATGCCGTTTCTCCATTTAAGTGAACCAACCTTCTTTTCCGTCATACTACTCATAGCTTATTTCGCTATTGTGGCCAGGTTCTGCTGGTTATGGTTAAAGAACGTCTCCCCTGCGTTAACCGGTTCCATCACCATCATGAGCGTAATTTTCACATTATTGTTCACGACCTTCTTCACGGTCGGAGCGACCCAGCCCGACTTCCTATCCAGGGTCCACAAATTGATCAACGCCTTATACAACGGAGCATTTGGCGGTTTGGAATATTGGTGGGGACAGCATGACGTCCATCGAGGAGATCAACCCTGGTACTACTATCTTCTTCAACTCCCGGCCAATGAATTGGTCTCATTCTTGTTCTCCATCGTCGCGATGATCTATTACTCCATATTCAAGAACAAAAACATGCCCATATTCTTAGCCTATTGGTATATAGGATCGATGGTTTTGTTTTCCTGGGCCGGGGAAAAGATGCCCTGGCTAATCCTTCACCCTTTGCTTCCGGCCTTACTGTTAACGGCTTTCTTTGTGGGTGAGATTTGGGATTCCAAACCTGCAGAACAAGTCTGGAAATCTGCTCGTGTAGCGGCCCTTGTCATCTTTGGCTTACTGATGACTTATTCGTTGCATTCTGCCGTACTTTTAAGCTTTTATCATGAATCCAATCCAGTTGAGCCGCTGGTTTATGTTCAATCAGGGCCGGATTGCAAGGAAGTGGATAGGATCGTACGCCAGATTTCCTATGGTGAAACCGGCGGTCCAGACATGACCGCGCCGGACGGAACAACCGATGCCGAAAAAGCCATGCACGACGGGATGGCCCTCACGATAGAGGATAAATGCTCTTGGCCTTTCGCCTGGATGCTTAGAGATTTCACCAGACGGAATCATCCCGCCAGCATAACCGCCGCCGACAATCCGATCATCATGACTGCCACCGAATCGGACGCTCAGGCTTACCCGATTTTGTCAAAAGCCGGTTATATCAACCGAAAATATAAACTTCGAATTTGGTGGGTTCCTTCTTGGTTCAAGAAAGGCTTTCCCAGCAGTGATATGAATTCGGGCCTTTTCTTCGACTGGCTTTTCAGTAATTTCATTCCCTTAAAAACTGCTAGGCCAGACATGGTTGACTGGAATGATTTGAAGAACTGGGTGCTCTATCGAAGGGTTTGGTCAGATTTAGGAAGTTACAATATGCGGCTATGGGTTCGTTCTGATTTGGCCCAAAAATATGGCTATACTGAATTCGCCAGGGGAGATGTCCCTGCTGATTATCCTAAACCAGATGTGACGCCTGTTCCTACGCCAATCGCAATGCCGATCAAACGTCAAAAATCGAAATAATCCGTTTAAAAAAAGGGCGGCCCCGTAAAGGAGCCGCCCTTTTTTATTTCATATGAAATGAAAAAACGACCCAAAAAACTTGGGCCGATAACAATATTACCTTCCCTAATCAGTTCGCTTTTTTATACTCTTTCATACATTCTTGTTTAAAACCATTGCAACAAAATGAAACCTTGTCGATTTTTTCAGCTGTATCACAGGTAATCGCCGGGGCTTCCCCATGTTCGGTACAAACCATATCTGGAAATTCGCTAACTGTCTCCAAATAAATATACTCAAAAATAGGCAAAGTTACCTTTTCACGAACAATAGTTGATTGATCAAAAGGTTTAGTCATTGTGGGTCGTTTCTCCTTTAATTTTTTATATTTTCGTGTGATTTGACGATTCGGGGTGTAAATAGGATGTTAATTTGGTTGGTGACTGGACATCGCCCATCTTTAGATTCACGAAATAAATCGAGGAATTACTTCTTGTTTTTCAACCGTTTAAACTTTGCCGATCCAAGTCAAAAGACGTAATTTTAAAACGGTCCAACCGAACTGATATAGTTCATTGAAATTAAGTTTGCTTTCTCCCTCGTGGCGGTTCACAAAAACGATGGGGATTTCAATGACCTTTGCCCCTGCCCGGATCGCTCTGTAAAGGATTTCTACTTGGAAGGAATAACCTGTAGAAAAGATATTATCCAGATCTATTTTTCGAAGCAAATCGCCACGATAACACTTGTACCCGCCTGAACAATCGGCTTGTTTTAGCCCTAAAAACAAACGGCAATAAAAATTAGCTAGTTGGCTAATCAAAAAACGTCTGGCGTTCCAGTTAACCATACCCCCATCCTTCACATACCGAGATCCAATGATGAGATCGTTGCTTTTGATCAACTCCAACATCTTAGGAATATTTTCAGGATCGTGGGAAAGGTCCGCATCCATAGCGATGATATTCTGATAACCCCATTCCAGGGCTTTTTTCATACCGTGGATATACGCTGTCCCAAGACCTTGTTTACCTTTGCGGTGAGTCACTTTTACACGCCGATCTTTTTTCGCGATCTTTTCAGCGATCTCTCCAGTTCCATCAGGGGAATTGTCATCCACGACCAGGAGGTCGCAAGAAGAAGTGGCCAGGAATATTTTTCGATAAATCGACTCGATATTGCCCTTCTCGTTATAGGTGGGAACGACTATAAGCGTCTTCGGCCTTTTGAAATTCATGATATCCTAGTTTTAATTACTTAACGGTTGGAAGTCGATGGGGGAATTGGGAAACGCGCTACCTTCCCCGTACCTCTTTCAACAACAATGGCGCGTCCCTGGTTGTCGATTGCTAAACCCGCCGCCCCATCAAAGCCCATGTCCTTGCCAGGCTTTTTGTATATGCCTAAAACACTTCCAGTAGCTGAATATTTAAGGACCCATTTTTGACTGGCATTGGTGGTAAATATCGCCCCTTGAGCAATCGCCAAATAGGGCATTTCATCGTTCTTCCCTCTCCAAGTGGATACTCTAAAAACGTCCTTCAATTTTCCTTCGAGGTCGAATTTTTGTATGCGCAGATTATCCGAATCTACCACGTAAATAAAACCGTTGGGATCGATGGTACAACCCTCTGGTTCCCGGAACTTTCCATCGGATGTTCCAAAGCCACCCCATTCTTTCAGGAAATTCCCTTCCGTATCGAATACTTGAACCTTGTGATTGCCCGTATCCACCACATATATGCGATTCCCAAATCCACCGATTCCCTTGGCCCCATTGAAACTATGGTTCCATTGTTTGATGAATTGACCATCGGCGCTGAACTTCTGGATTCGATAGTTGAAAGTATCAGATACGTAGATGACGCCTTGAGGATCAACGTATATCCCACTAGGTTGATTGAATTGGCCCTCTTCTTTTCCCAAACTTCCAACAGAAAGAACTTCCGACCCTGAAGGATTGAATTTGCGGAAACGATGCCCGCTAAATTCAGTAACATAAAAATTGCCATCAGCATCGGTGGCAACTCCCCATGGTTCTTTAAAGGGTCCCGAAGGCGTTCCCGTTCCATCGATTTCCAAATCCAAACCCACATCCTGTGTCTTCGCTAAGATCAATTGTTTATTAAGGATTTGAATGGCTCCGTAAATAAATAATGTTGCGATGGTCATTCCAATGAAGATCAAAAAAGCCTTTGTCCCCTTTCCAAGGCTTTTCCTGACTTTCCCTTTGGGTGCTTTTTTCGCTTTTGACGTTTTATTTAACTTCGCCATTCTCAACTCCTATTCAGTCTTTCCTAGTTGGAATTATTGGCCTTTAATTTTGTATATTTTCCCGGCCCCAGCGTCGGTTACGTAAACATTACCTTCTTTATCAACCGCGATGCCGAGCGGGACGGAAAACAGGTTATTTCCTTGAGCGTCCTTCGCGATGGTCGAAACAAGGGTTCCGTCTAATTTATAACAATAAACAGCCTTGCCACGGCCATCGGTAGCGTAAAGGAGCCCTTTGATTTGATCCAAAGCCAGGTGAGGTTCCATATCGATCTGTTCCTTCGACCAGCCTTTGACCGCCCATTGCTTGACGAAAATCCCATCCGCATTGAAAACTTGGATGCGGAAATTCAAACGATCCGCCACATAGAGGTTTCCCGCTTGATCAAGCGCCAACCCGATGGGTTCATTGAATTCCCCTGGTTTATCACCCTTGTTTCCCCAGACCCGGACCTTTTGTCCCTTGGAGTCGAATTTTACGATCCGATGTTTTCCGGTATCAGCGACATAAAAGAAACCATTCGCATCGGTCACGATTTCTCGCGGTCCAAAAAAACCATCATCCACAGCAAAAGTCTGTTTATGACTGCCACGCGACGTGAAGGTTTGGACCCGGCCATTCCAGGTATCAATGACATAAACATTATCATCCGGTCCGATGGAAAGACCGTTCGGTTCATTGAGTTTACCGGGGGAATCGGCGACAAGCTTTTTCACATCACCACCACCGACATTAGCGAATCCGCCGAAATCGCTCATCAATTGCCAATCTTTGCCATTGAATCTTTGCACACGATGGTTTTTGCTATCCGCAACATAAACCTCTCCCTTGTTATTTACCGCGATACCCCGAGGATAGCTAAATTGACCCAATCCAGAGCCGGGCTGACCGCCCTGCATGAGGACCATTCCTGTGCCTGGCATACCAATAACGGGCTTGGGTTTAGAACCTACCATCGCCCATATCGCCGCGATAGCAACTAGGATCAATACCCCCACAAGGATCAAATCTTTTGTCGTCACCATACGATCGCCGATTTTCAGCATCCTAAACCTCCATGTTTTTTTCTAATTCTCCCTTTTCAGGGATTGATCTTATAAAGGACCGAATTACCAATGGAAAACGCTGGAGTGCCTAATTGGGCGAATTTCCCAAGATTTTCCGGATGGTCCTTGTATTTCTGCCTCTCCAAATCTCCAACATAAACATAATCTACTGAATACCGCTTTAACAAGTCTTTGGTCTGGTTCAAGTCCTGTGTGGTATAGATGGCATCCACATCCGCTTGGCGCCTTTGAACTGTATCCGCCGGATCTTGGCCACGAATTACAGCCTCATTCCACGAACCTCTCCATTGGGCTTCATGAAAATCCCAACCCAATATGGTTGGATAGCCCGTGACGGTTGCGATCCGCCCGAATTCCTGATGATAGGATCCGCCCCAGGCCTCTAAAATGACAGGTACTTTAGTACCAATTGGTTTAACATTTTGTTTTATCCAAAGTGCTACCTGATAGTCCACCGGATAAGTTCGTTCATAATATAGCGATCCATCGATCGTGATGTTGTCGATCGAAGATGAGCGCATCCTAGCCGTAAAAGTCAGCAACGGATAAAGACCCGCCCCTAGAAATACCAAGCTCATAACAACAACCCAAACGATTTTCTTCCAGGACGGCCATTTGACCCAGAGATTTTCCATGAGCCATTTCAGGAAAAAACCCGCCGAGATACTTAGTAGCATCCACAACTGATAATGAAATTTGAAAACCGTATTCATTCGATAGAGACTGCTGGTTGAAAAATGGTCTTTGACGAATAAAACTTCACATCCCATCAGCAAACACATCGCCAACATGGACAACAAGGTGGCGAAAACGGCTTCCCTGCTTTCATATTTAATTGAGAGAGAAATAATCGCTATCAAAAGTACAAACAGGGCAAAACAAAGGGTACCCAGTTTTAGCGATCCAAGATTCAAAAGAGTCAATAGGACAATAACCGTTCCCAATATAGCCCAAGCCCTCCATTGATCCTTTTCAGAAACAAAAAGATTACGTAACCTCAACAAGGCATCTCGAACTTTATCATGGGGGAATGGGGTCACTTCAACACCGAACGCAGGGGCTAATTCTCCACCGCACACACCACAAAATTTCTTACCTGAGTTTTCCCTGCCGCAGTAAACGCATTGCCATTCCTCAACCCGCTTGACCTTGTTTTTTTGATTTTTCTCTGCCGATTCCGTCGGAAATGCTTTCCCTATTAAAGCGGGAATGAGAACTACCAAGAAAGATCCGAACATAATACCAACGTAATATAGATCCGTGCGATCTTGGACAAATCCTAATCCCTTCGCTTGCGATTGAAATTTGAGATAAAACGGAAGATATAAAAGAAACGAACCAATCACGACAGGAATTCCTACCAAAGCCGTTGAAATAAGCCATTGTTTAAAATCCTTCTCGTTTGCCCACCATTGCTGTAATGCTAGGCAAACACCTAGCAGAAGCATGAGCGTAGGGAAATCCCAGCTGTTGAGCATCGACAAGCCCCCAAAAAGAACCATCAATAGGATCCATTGGATACCTTGCCAAATTGGCCTGAATGAGAAAACACCCAACCCTGGATAGGGAGATTTCAAAAGGTTGAAAGAAACAGCGATCGCCAAGAGAACGAACGGGATCGCCATAACATGAGGATGAAGGTCCGAAAGGAAGAAACTGAAAGAAGGAAACTCGTTGATCAGCTTATCGGTTGGAGGAACTGGAACGATGCGAGAGGCTTGAAAATAATCCCAATAATGTGCCAGTGGACTGAAAAGAAAACCAAAAAAACCAGGCAATCCCGTTTCAGCCGATGGATTAGCCGGAAAGTTATAGTAAGGGATTCGGATATCGCCGACTTGAAAGCTTTGGATCGCTCTATGCCAATAATCCAGATTGCCGAAGATAGCCAAGCAAAAGGTCGAAAAGATGGAATAACGATACCGACGTGTCAATGCGTAAGCTATTGAAAAAGTGCAGACAGCAGCAAGCGCCCAGGTCAAAGCGACTGCCAGATTATAACCCTCACCTGAAGCAACACCCGAGATCTTGGTCAATACAGCAACAATAAAATAACCAAAGTAATAATAGGAAATACTACCACCAGATAACCACGGGTCTTGAGGTGGCATGGATGGAGACGCCAGTATCCCGTTGATCATCGCGAAATCCATGGGTTTTTCTGTCCCGACGATTTCCGGTGTGCGCATTTTATAGGCACCTGCCACCAAAAACGCCACTAGGAAGAAACATTCAATGACCAAAATAAAACCCAGGTTTTTCGAAAGAAATTCCTTAAAGGATATCCAGGAATCTTTTAAAAGATAAAGAGAAACCGCAACTAGTGACAAAACGGACAGCAAGATACTTCCAATACCGAATGAGGCGTAACTGAATAACCATGAAAAATAACCAACAAAAAGGAGAGCTAAAACTTTGCTAAAAATATAGCCTTTATCCGGAAGTTGTTTTAATAATATCAGTGTTAAAGGAAGGGCCATGAGCCCTAAGATTTCGATCAAAAACCACCAGCCAAAGAGTGGCCCCATCTTAAAAACCTCCAAGTAATTGATTACGAATTAATTAAACCTGTGTTAGATCATTGCGATACGGGTGGGGGATTATAATAAATTTCCACCCCTGGATTTTTATAAATCAGCGGCAAAAATTGGGGGAATTTAGCCAACCCCTCTGGGGGATATCCTTTTTTCCGTCCACCACCCGGTACCCCTTCCCTCTCTACTGTTCCAACCATGACAAGCCTCACACCATAAGCATCTAGGGTCTTTTTGGCTAAATTAATGTCGGTTGTTCGAAATATTGTTTCTGTAGCGTCGAATCTTTGTTGAATATCTTGGCCAAGATGAGCTCCAACCCACTCCCCCACATGACCATTCCAACCCATCAGAGCCGGAATCCCAGTAAAGATCGAGAATCTCGAACCCCATGAGTTGTAACCCTCGCCAACGAATTCAACCAAACAAGGCTGGCCCGGAATATGTTCATTCAAGAATCTAATTGCGGCTCCATCAGCAGGATTGGCTGGACTGATATATGCAAGACCATTCAAAGTGGGGGATTCGTTAACACCCCATTGATGTTGGAAATAGCTAAAAAAGCCATGGCATTTTCTCCAAGTCGAGGCTATTGGATAGATAGAAACCGCAATGATCAACGCTGTTAAAAGATATACCCAGCTTTGATAAACCATCCTTCGCCCCAAATCTTTTCTTTTTTCCCAAAAGAAATAAGTGGCCGTAATGGTGATCAAGGCTAAAACCGCCGGGAAAATCGTTTCTAGATTTTGGTCCTCACACCACCTTTGAAATAACCCTAGCCCAGAACTATATGAGGCGGAAGGAAATAGCGGGATTGCGGAAAACAAAACTAGAATTCCAACCAAACCAATAGCAAATCCTTTGGCCATAACACTCTTCGGCCTGTTTTCTGCTAAATTCCAGGTCAAAAACCCAGCAATGAAAATAATGTTAATGATGCTGATGAACGAAACCTGAAGACCGGGTAAATAACTGTCCAAAACGATCCTAAATAAAACAAAGAAAATAACGCCCGATGTATTGACCAACAACACTCTTGAAGAAGTTGATTCCTTCTTTATTGTTTTCAAAAGATTCGAGAAGAAATCGAATATTTTAGGTAAAAAGACACCGCTCCCAATTGAAGCCAGAGTCCACGCGTTGATCCCATATTTGAACATTGAATTGTTCCTCATGCCGTCCCCGAAACCGAAATATTCGCTCATCACAAAGATTTCAAGGGTGGCTGTGATAAAAAAGAAAAAGGAAACGATGATGTAGGAAAAGGAAAGATTACGATCCTTGAAAACCTTAACCGCGGTTCCCAGATAGAAAAACGCCAAAAGCCACAAAACTGAAAAAAGGCCCAATTCCAAAGTGAATGGTTTGTCTTGGATCAAATGAATTCCCTGAAAAACTAAAACCGACACCCATAATAATACGATCACGATCTCAGCCGCCCATATCTCCAAACGATCCTTGAAATAAATGGCTACGACCAACAAGATCGCAGTAAGGGACGCGAAACATTCCGAGATCACCATTTTGTCTTGTGGTTCAGTCCAGTGCGCCCAGGACGCACCCCAAATAACCGCCAAAGTGGCCAAACCCAAGGACAGCATGCCTTGAACCGCGGTTTGAGGCACTATCAGTCTTTTGAGTGCTCCCAAGAATTTATCCAGAAATATTTCCCAACCCCATTTTTCTTTCTTATTCTTCCCTATCCAATTAATGATCTCTTTAGAAAAAGCCACGGCAAAACTCATCAAAAGTACCGAAAGGAAAAAGCCGTGGACACTAAAATAATCTTTGATAGATGTTCGAATGGTCGGGATCACCCACATGATCTTGTTTTGTTGAGGGGAAAAATTGGCAAAGTAAGGTATCCATAAAAACCCAGCCACCGCCAGAACAGACAAAACACTGATCGCTATCGTGATGAGTTGCTCAGAAAATAGCCGGGTTGACTTCTGGGTAAAAAGCCAGATAACCGCGGCTAAGAAACCCAATCCAGCGAAACCGACCAGAAATGGAGTAGCCCCGCCTAAAGCGTGTTGTGTCATTTCGATGCCAAGGTATCTGAGCCAGGACGGATTGATGGTGACCCACCAACCCAGTAGCGCTAAAGCTATTACGATCGTCCCGAATGTGCTCGTAAGACCCTTATGTAAAACTTTTCCGTTCAACCCTGAAAGGTGACGGACCAATAAAGCGATACCTAATAAACCCAACCAAGTAGGAATTTCCCAAGTGTTGAGAAAAGCAATGCCGCCGAGCAAAAAACCAGCTGTCAAAAAGCCTGCCCAATCCTTCTTCCAAACAAATGCTCTTGTAGTCATTGATAGATATATGGACGCAATAACCCCTATCAATAACATGGCAAAAGGCATGGCTAACGTGTGTGCATGCATATCCCCATAAAGAACACTGAAATAGGGGAACTCATTGATCGAGAGGGGAGGAATAACCCGCGTGGGGCCCCAATAATCATAAACATGCTGCAACAAAGGGCTTAGATTATGGGCCATGAAGCATTGGCGAATAACATCCATGTATTGTTTTATTCCATCCGGATTCCCTGCCAAGGCACATAAGGCGCCGGCGATCCAACCACTGGAAAGCCTGCCCGATAGAGAGTAAGCCAAACCAAATGCACAGGAAAATATCATGGCGAATAGGGTGATCAGCGCCAGATTGTATGTAATGGCAGGCACCAATCCCAATGTTTTGGTCAATACGCCCATCATCAAATGCCCATAATAAAAGGTGTAACCGATGGGCAATCCAGCCATCCACATATTTTGAGGTGGGAACGTCTCACCGCGGACCACCGATGCCAAAAAACCAAAATCCATCCCCGCTTCCCCGCCACCGTTGTAACCTTCACCAACTGGGTCGTGAATATGTGCGATAAATATTTTCACGAGGGAAAAAAGGGCAAAAGCCAGGACGAATACGCCTTCTTGAATTAACCATGTCTTGGACCACTTGGTATAAAGGGGTTTGATGGATTTCCATTGCTTCCAATAGGCCCAAGCGGAAATAAACCCCAGTAATAACAGCCAAAACCAGCAGGACCCCATAGTGAACTTGCAACAATGAACACTGGTGAAAAACCAGACAGCCCAAGCAAAAATAAAGAATCCGAATACTTTGCTTAATGAATATGCCCCGGACCCCAATGGTAAAAATATTTTCAGAGTCAGGGGTAGAACCATCCATCCCAAAACGATCAAAAGGACCAACCATATCAACCAGGCCCAAATTTGGTAAAAAAATCCATCTTCTTTGGCGGGTTGGGTGTTATTAAGGCTGGATTCAATGAAAGGGTGATCTGCGTATGATTTTAGGACTTGTAATGTTTGGTTGCTTGGCAGGCCCGGAACAGTCGCTGGAGCAATAACTTTTATTTCGGGAGTTGGTTGAGGATTTGCTTCTTTTACTTTTGAGGCGTTTCCAGGCGGGGGAAGATTGGAGGTTAATGGGGATAAAACAGTGGTCGCTTGGGAAACAGGTTCGGTTTCATCCAATTTTTGTAATAACCCAGAATCCTGCAGATACTTGTGACGAGATTCGATGAATGCATCCACGTTTTCCGGGGTAATGGTCCTCATAATATCCCGATTGATCCCCTTCACATAATCTTCCGAATCCAAAAGTTTTAAAATGCGTTCAGGAGGAACTGTTTCATATTTTTTGAAAATATAGACGCGAGGATGGTCGTAAACCGAGAAGGATTCTTCCGCCATATCATCCGGGTGAACCCAACCAAATAATGCTGGAAAATTATGGAATTCGCCCACCATCTTGTACCCCAAAAGTCCAGACCAAAGTAGTCTGTAGTAGCGAGAAGTGATCGGATAGGCGCAAAATCCATTCGGTTTGAATTCTGGTGAACAGTTGGTCAGGGTATACCAAAGTTTTTTCGAGGCGATACTGATGTAATCACCTTGTTGTAGGATATTGGCGTAGTAATTCCTTTTGATCTGACTATCATCCGTCAGGAACCCATGTAATTCATAAATGGTCATATCCTGTTGACGATAATTCTGGGGACCCATTGGATGATCAAGACTAGAGTCCTGGCTGGGATCGACCCCGGTAGGCAACCCATCATCCCAAGCTTCTTTCAGGATCATTGAACCCTGTGGGATGTTTTTAAAGATCCAAACAGAAGAGGCTATCCAAGGGTGGTGGAAAATATAAACATGCATATAAGCCACGGAATAAAAAAGGCTTCCGCACAATACCACAGTTATTAGTGCAGGTTTCAGGGCTTTTATCACGATATTTTTTACATCAAAATATTGGAAAAGATCGGTTAATAATCGAGCTCCAAAAATGCAGAAAACCGGTATCAGAGGAACCATGTAGCGGATGAACTTGGTGTTCCATCCGCCGATAAAGCCAAAGTAAGGGATGAACCACACCAGTAAAATGAGATCCGGAAGTGAAAACGCGAACCCTTTTTTCGGTAAGAAAGGCGTAGGAAGTATAGTCCCTACAGTTACCGGCTTGACGAGTCTAAGTATGAATTTTGCCAATACCCAAATCATGCCCAAAACAGCCGTTATTCCCAAAGGCCACCACAATTCAACGCTCATTAAATTCCAAAGATGGAAAAGATATCTGGGGGTGTCCTTGAATTGCAACACATAACAAGCGTCTGCGATCGAAACCACATGCCATTCATATCCTTGGGATTCCATAAAATGCTGAATATCCAAAAGCGACCAAGGCGAGAGCAAACAAAACACAACAAATGAAAGTCCGCCCGATGCCGCAAGCTTGATCCAATAGGGGATCTGTGCCCTAACCACTTTGAACTTTGTGACCCCCCAAGTGAACAAAGTGAAACCAAGACCTGCCAGAAGAATGAAAAGCAAAATCCAAACAATGGTTCCGTTCTTGGGATTGGAAGGAAATAATTCTTGGAGGATATTATGAAAATTCAGGCCAACCCCAATGAAAGCTATCAAACCAAGACCAAGGATCGCGCCTGTCAGAATAGAATATAACCCCTGATAATCCTTGTTCTTTTTATCTTCTTTTAGCCATTCTTTCTCACCGGTTTTTGAGAGGAACAACAAATGAGCCAAAATGAATATTAAAACGTAATAAAGAGAACTGGTTTTCGCGGCCATGGACAAGCCGAACGCGGTACCTACCAAAAGATAATTTTTCCAGCTACCTTCAATGTAAACTTCATAAGCAAGCGAGGCTACAACGACCAGCATCAACGTAATGAAAGATTCTGTAATGCAATAGTGAGCCACTTGGATGCTAACTACCGAGAACGCAAATGCGGAGGACGCTAAAAGCGCCATTCCCCTATTTTTGTAAACCTTTTGAACAAAAAGAAAAACCGCCAAAATGGTCGCGGTTGAAAAAAAGGCCGCCCACCAACGGCCGATCAACATTGTTTCTCCATAGCCGGTAAATTGGGGTCCCGGATGACTGCAGGATGCTAAAAGGGACCAAACGGCCAAGACTCCCATAATGAGCCTTCCCCACCTGGACACCCACCCAAACCAGTTAAACCCGATCGCAACCAATAACGTAAAAGCAAGCACACCAAAAGTTCTTGCGAATGGGTCAGGGAGAAAGAAGGGTAAAATTCCCAGTATAAAGGTTGTGCCGCATGCCCCATAGAAGGGCATCCCCAACCATTCAATTTCGAAGAGATACGCCACTATGGCGGAAATGCCAAAGGCCACAACCGTCAGAAAGAGAAAATTCGCCCCTTTAAGGGACAGATCGCTGATCGCATTGAACCACATGGAGAAAATATTAAAGAACTTTAATAAAAGGACTCCATTGAACAATAAGGCCGCTACCCCAAAAGAAGCCATTTTGAATTTATCTTTGGGTAGAAACCAACCTAATAAGGCCAATAAAAGCGCCAGGAATAGCCAATAAACATTTTTCGCCCAAACACCGTTGTTGCCGCAAATACTCATAAAAAAAGGGGGAACCGAAATCAGTTCACCCGTAGCTCGATATAGATATACGGGTAACTGTCCATAAGCGAAAAATCTTACCCTGTAACCGGTATTGGACTGGATTCCGGAGGTTTCCCCTAAAATATTCCTCTCGTCAGGATGAAAGGAATGTTGAAAATCCCAATCAAGGTTATAAAACCTGAAACAACCGCCCAAGACGGTGATCAAAATGATTAAAAAAAAGGGTTTCTTTAACAGATCGAAAATGTTCAGTTTAATTTTTTTTGCCACATTTCCTCTTAAAAAATCATTGATTGAAAAGGCTTTAGACCGTAAATGGCGGTTAGTATAACTTAAGTTTTTTGCATTTTAAACTTTCAAAATAAGCTCGTCTTAAGCATTTTAAGCGTTTTAACGACAAAAAAACTTATATTCACCTAAGTTGAGGTTATTACAGAAGACTTTAAAAATATATTCTCCTGCCTCGGGAAGTACAACCCGCCAGGCCGTAATGAGGTCATGGTAAGGAGCTTCATTAAAGGCTATTTTTTTAGGGACATTTTCTGATATTTTTTCACCTTTAGAATTAAAAAGAGAGATCTCCACTAAAAATTCGGAAGCGCCCTCGAAGCTGAACCTTGAAAAAGTCATGAACTCTATCCCAAAGGGATATCCTGGTGGGCCAAAACCTTGAAATACTCCCTTAAGTTCAAAGTTTTTGGTCAAGACATCTTGTTGGATGTTATGGCAATACAAAAAACAGACGATTTTCGGGAGATTGAATTCCATTTTTTCCATTACTTTCCCTTCTTCTTTTTCGCCCGACGCCAAAGATCCATGGAACTAGTATAAGAATTTTGAAACAGCGGTTGGTCCGCGCTTACTTCATAACTAACTTTAATAAAATATCTTATAAAGGTCAGAATGCTTAAGGCTAATACAATGAACCCATCCCGAATGGTTGTCCCCTTACGATAGTAAGCGATCGTCACTAAGTAATCGTTATCGATTTTGAACCCAGTTCGGGCTGAAATAAGAGCGATTTCCTGAGCGCAAGAATATTTAACGCCAGTATAGAACCGTAAAATGGGTTCTACTGTTCTAACCTTTAAAAACCTTAGTCCCGATTCAACATCCTTATACCTAAATCCAGATAAGATTGAATTTGAAAAAGTTAAAAGTCTATTCCCAACAACTTTATAAAAAGGGTAAAGGGAAAAATCCCGTTGAGTAAGAACAACATCAACTTTTTTGAGCGCCATATATCTCGCGATTTTAGATATATATTCCGGCTTATGCTGTCCATCTGCATCGATCGTGACGACAATATCTTCCAACCCAACTTTTTTCATTTTCAATAAATAAAGCACGAACAGGAAGCCATTTTTAATAGCTCCCGCCATTCCTGTGTTCGAGGGTAAATCCACGATAAAAGTATTGCGGCGGTTTCGAACGTATTTTCGAAGAATGGATAAACTTCGGTCTCGCGATCCATCATTGACGCAAACAATCATATCGGCTTGATGGTCGATCCTGGTAAGGATGTTTAGAAGCGTTCTTTGTTCATTATAAACGGGGAGAACTACAATAATTCGAGGCAAAAAAACCTTCCCTACAAACTTGATTTATAAATAAAAAAACCCGAACCCCACAGGGGATCCGGGTTTTTTTATTCTATCACTAAAAGAGCAGCTCTTCATAAGCCTTTGTCAAATCGGTTGTAGGCAAATGGCTTGCATCCTCGAAAGGGACTCTTGCCGGAGAGTACTTTTTTAACATTGGGGCAAGCGCCTGCATCCTTTCCACGTAAGTGGGTAACTTGATCTCATAGAACACGCCCACCGGGATCCGCTCTCCTCGGTAATAAGCCATTTCAAAAGCTTTCTTTTGCTTCTCAGCGACTTCGTCCAGGTTGGTAGGATCTTTGACCACGCCATCATGGCCTAACTCCTCCAAGTGGACCATCCGCGGGACCATATTGGCCCCATCCTTCACTCGCTTATTGAACCATTCAGCGGTATGAAGATCGTTATAGGTAGGACAAGGTTGGAGTATATCCAGGAGAGCCATCCCTTTATGTTCGATGGCTTTTTTGATCATTTCTTTCATATGTTTGCCATCAAAAGCATAACTTCTACCGATCCAGGTATACCCCGAGCTCAAAGCCAACGCCAAAGGATGGATACCATCATTGGTGTTGGGCATGGGTAAGGATTTTGTTTGAAGTCCACGTCCCAAGGTTGGTGAAGCTTGGCCCTTGGTCAGGCCGTATACTTCGTTATCCATAATGATATAGGCCATATCCACATTTCTTCGGCCGGCGTGAACAAAATGTCCAGCCCCGATCCCATATCCATCACCGTCACCCCCAACCGCTATTACTTCCAATTCGGGGTTGGCTAATTTAGCCCCAATGGCGAACGGTAATACCCTTCCATGGAGAGTATGGACACCATGGCTCGCCATATAATTGAACATTTTTCCAGAGCAACCAATACCGCTGAATACCATGGTTTCCCAAGGTGGCAAGGCCATTTCCGCAAGGGCTTGCTGCACAGCTTGAAGTGCCCCAAAATCCCCGCAACCTGGGCACCAATCGTTATGAACATCGCTTTTATAAGCTGCAACCGTTAACGGCGTTTGTAGTTTAGAGGCCATAGGTCAACACCACCTTTTCTGTCGGGGCGCCCGTAAGTGCATCCAGCTCGGTCGCCACCTCTTTTTTGTATAATTTCTCAACTGTGTTCACGATCTCGTTCAATGACATCGGACGACCAGTGTATTTGAGAATTTGGGACTCAATATGGATACCAGTATTCATCCGAATCAGTTGGCCCAATTGACCCGTTAAATTGTTCTCAACAAGAATAATTTTTTTTGATTTTTTCAAAATCTTTCCCACCGCTTTTGCCGGGAAAGGATTAAGAAGCCTGATAAAAAGAGAATTGGCTTTTATCTTCTTTTCCTCAAGTGCTGGGATCGCATCAACCAATACTCCCTGGGTGGAACCCCAACAAACTATGGTCACATCTGCGTCAGGATCACCAGTTAATTTAAATTGTTTATCCTCCGGGATTTGCTCCAGAACTAATCGGTTTTTGGTCATCCGTTTTTCGTGCATTTTCCTGCGATTTTCTGGATTTTCAGTAATGTGGCCATAGTCATCATGTTCATCTCCCGTCATCCAATACGGACTACCTTCCTGGCCTGGTAAGGGTCGGGGAGAAATTACAGTCTTAGGATCGGGTCTGAATCGAGGGAACCCTTTCCCTTCCGAAATCGCTGCTTCCAATTCCTGGGATGTAGCTAGTCTTCCGCGATCGATGATCAAATCGTCTTCTTTGAACGGAAGTATCGATTGGTTCCCATTAGCCAAACACTTGTCATTTAAAACGATAACAGGGGTTTGGAATTTATCCGCGTAATTAAACGCTTCGAATGCGACGTGAAAATGATCATCAATACTGCCGGGAGCTAAAACCAATCTTGGATATTCACCATGACCTCCAAATACTGAGAAAAGAAGATCGCCTTGTTCGTGTCGCGTTGGAAGCCCTGTGGAAGGTCCACCCCGTTGATAGTTGAAAACAACAACTGGCACTTCATTCATGCCCCCCCAACCTAATCCTTCCTGCATTAAACAAAACCCGGGGCCGGATGTCGAAGTTGAAGCACGCACCCCTGTGGTGGCTGCTCCAAAAGCCATGTTGATAGCCGCGATTTCATCCTCGCATTGGACAACGGCAATTCCATATTCCGGTTTTGCCTCTAAAAACACGCTTTCGTCTGTCGCTGGGCTGATCGGATAATAGGATTGATAACGGCAACCAGCTTTTAATTTTCCTAGGGCGGTCGCCGTTGCCCCATTCATCAATAATCGTTTCGGTGTATTTGGGTTTGGTTCTAAATGGTAGGGGAATTGTGCATGCATTTCGGCGGGTAACGCTTCAACCGCTTCATATGCTTTTTTGACCGCAGCCATATTGAGCGGTACTAACTTTGCTTTTTTCCCTGTGAATAAACGGGCGAGTGTTTTCTCCATGTGAGAAATATCCATGCGTAAAAGCGCCATGGAAGCTGCGACTGCGATCGTGTTCTTCATAATAGAAAGCGTCCCATATTCAACACCTGTTACCTCCGCCACATGGCGCAGGGTCATGTTGAAATCGATGGGTAAGGTGATCACACCGGATTTGAGATCTAGATCATCCAGCATCACTTTGGTGGGATCGTATATTAACGCCCCCCCCTTGACTACTTCAGAGGCGTGTAATCGAGCCGTAGAATCTTCAAATGTTGCTAGGATATGGACATCATCCACATGACTGTGGATGGGTTTGTCAGAAACCCGGACTTGGAAATAGCTATGTTTGCCCTTGATATTCGAATGATATTCTCTTTTACCAAAGACCCAGAGACCAGCCGTTACACATGCTTGAGCAAATAACGATGCGGATGAATCTACGCCGGTCCCTTGAGGACCGCCGATCATCCATGAAACTTCATTAATAACTTTCATTTCATTCTCCCCTTTCAATGAAACGTCAACACGCTCCCTAAAACGATATTTACAACAATTGTTTAAAATATACGGGTTCCCATGATAAAAAACAATTATTTCCAACTTTTTACAGGAAACATTGAGCCTCAAAAGCCATAAATACCTTAAATAGCCAGTAAATCATTGGGTATAGAAGCCGATATAGTAAACCTTATCAAAATTCAGTTTTTTCTTTATCCTTTATCTTTACCAGTAGGTCCTTCCTGTGAATTGACTTTACCCTGGTTTTGGGGTTGTGTATCTTTTCTGGGTGTAAAAAGAGGTGGGCGTAACATGGTGTTGTTCAAAGACACCATTCCTAATAAAAGGAGTTACGCCCATGAGAAATATACCG